>JGI24712J26585_10000022_pt1 | contig 122256 bp, 107 predicted proteins | sample BioPla3DNA2_FD_26585 | JGI IMG/M metagenome (IMG submission 26585) | reverse complement strand
ATCGGCAGGGTCGTTTTTCCCACCTGCTTTTACCGTAATCAACCCAAAGACTTCGGGCTTGTCGTGGTTTTCATCTAAAATTACTGTAAGTCCGTTTTCAAGAGTGTATTCGCGGACGTTGTTGTCTGTTTGCGCATTAGCAATATTTATTGCAAAAAGTGGCAACAGGAGTAATAAAATAAGTAACTGTTTCTGTAATTTCATAGTAATATATTTAGTTATGTAAAATTTAAATTGTTTGCTGAACTTTTTTGTCTTATCACTATAAGACAAAAATAACTCAAAAATGTTACAAAATTGTGTAAAAAAACGCTTAAGGTGCAAATTAATTGTCTTTGATTCAATCGAAACAGAAAGCCACGTTTGTTTTTTATGACAATACAAGTTAGCGAAGTTTTCAATGGATAAATATAAATTTGTTGTTATTACAAATGGGCGGTGAAATCCGAGATTTTTTACCGCATATTTTGCGGTGCATTTTAATAACAGTATATTTATAGACCAAACTGTCTAAAAACAAAAGTTTAGTACTTAATAATAAAAACTAATGAAACTTTTTACAAAATCTCGTTTTAAAACCTGTTTAGATTGTCCTGCAAAATTATATTATCAGGATAGAGATACTCAATATGACAATAGTAAAAAAGAAGATAGCTTTCTTGAAGCTCTTGCAGAGGGCGGCTATCAGGTGGGAGAACTCGCAAAACTATATTATCCGGGTGGTCATAATATTGCGGACAGAGGCTATGACGTTCCGTTAGAGAAAACCAATGAATTATTAAAAAATGAAAACGTAGTAATTTTTGAGGCAGCAATTAAATACAAAAACTTTTTTATCAGAGTCGATATTCTTGAGAAAAAAGGCAATATAATAAACTTAATCGAGGTTAAATCAAAATCTTTTAACGGAGAGAAACCAGATTTTAAACTTGAAGATCCATACATTCAAGATGTTGCTTTTCAAACTTTTGTAATGAAAAAGGCTTTTCCACACTGGCAAATTGATTCCTTTTTGATGTTAGCCGACAAGTCAAAAGCTGCAACTGTTAATGGGTTAAATCAAATGTTTAGACTTATCAAAGAGAGTGCTGAACGTACAAGCGTTTTGCTAAATAGCGAAATGATTAAGAAGCATGGAATAGGTGAGCCTGTTTTGTCAAAAATCAATGTAAGTGATAAGGTTTACAAGATATTAACTGAGCCAGATAAAGATAATCTTAGTTTTGAAGAAAAAGTTACTCATTGGGCAGACTTGCATTCCAAAGGACAACAAATCGACTCGGAACTTTCTCACATGTGCTTTAGTTGCGAATTTCAAAGCGAGGATTTATCAAAATCGGGGTTTAAAGAGTGTTGGTCGAAGCATTACAGTTGGAGCGATGAAGAGTACACCAAACCAAAAATGTCCGAAATATGGAATAATAGAAAGAAAAAATCAATGTTTGATAAAGGAGTTTTTTTCTTAGATCAGGTTGAAAAGGAGGATATAGGAGATTTTGACCAAACTTCAATCGCATTGTCTGTAGGAGAGAGACAATGGCTGCAAGTAGAAAAATATAAAACCAAAGATAATACTCCTTTTATCGAAGAAGAAGGTTTAAGAAATCAAATGCAATCTTTTAATTATCCATTACATTTTATTGATTTTGAGACTTGTATGGTTGCAATTCCTTTTTACAAAGGTCAAAGACCATACGAGCAGATTGCTTTTCAGTTCTCTCATCACATTATGCACAAGAGTGGCAAAGTAGAACATAAAACTGAATTTATTGAAATTGAAAGAGGTAAGTTTCCCAACTTTGATTTTGTAAGAGCTTTAAAAAAAGCACTCGAAAATGATAACGGAACAATTTTTAGATATGCAGCACATGAAAAAACAGTATTGAACCAAATTCTAAAGCAAATTGAGGATACTAACGCAGAGAACTTGCCGGATAAAGAAGAGTTAAAAAAGTTTATTATATCAATAACAGGCGATAGAGAGGAACGAGCAATGGTTGATATGCTGAAGTTGGTAAAGGATTTTTATTATCATCCAAGAATGAAAGGATCGAACTCTATTAAAGCCGTTTTGCCAGCAGTAATGGAATCTGATTATGTGAAAGACAAATATTCACAGCCGATAGGCAAAATAAACGTTACAAGTATAAACTTTTCTGATAATATGACTTGGTGTCAACTTGATGATAATGGACAAGTTATAGACCCATATAAATTATTAAGTCCTGTATTTAACGATATTATTATTTCTGACTACGATTCCGGTGAAACTGTCGCAGACGGAGGAGCCGCAATGACAGCATTTGCAAGAATACAGTTTGCCGAAATGCCCGATGGTCAAAGAAACTCAACAATTGAGTCTCTAAAAAGATATTGCGAACTTGACACTCTTGCAATGGTAATAATTTATGATTATTTTAGAAAACTAACAGGGGTGTAAATATCCCTTTTTGCCTTGATACATTAACAGGAAGTAACGTTAGATTACAAATAAAGCCAACCAAATCATATGATTTAGTTGGCTTTGATTTTTTGTGTTTCTAAATTATTATTCAGCCATTAAAAGCTCAAGAATTTTTATAGCTGCATCGGAGATACGTGTTCCCGGACCAAATACAGCCATAGCGCCTGCTTTGTAGAGATCTTCGTAGTCTTGATGTGGAATAACTCCGCCTACAATTACCATTATATCCTCACGTCCAAGGCGTTTTAGCTCATTCACAACAGCCGGAACTAAGGTTTTGTGACCTGCGGCTAACGATGATACTCCAATAACGTGAACATCATTATCGACTGCATCTTTAGCGGCTTCTTCGGGTGTTTGGAATAGTGGACCTATGTCAACGTCGAAACCGATGTCGGCATAGCCCGTTGCTACAACTTTGGCACCACGGTCGTGACCATCTTGTCCGAGCTTAGCAACCATTATACGTGGTTGACGACCCTCTTTCTTAGCAAACTCTTCGCACAATGCCTTTGCGCGTGCATATTCGTCATCTTCTTTAGACTCCGAAGCATATACTCCTGATATTGAACGTATCACAGCTTTATATCTCCCTACAATTTTTTCACAAGCGTCAGAAATCTCGCCAAGCGAAGCACGTTTTTGTGCAGCAATAACCGACAACTCTAACAAGTTGCCTTCGCCCGTTTCAACGCATTTTGTTATAGCGTTTAAGGCGGCTTGAACCTCTTGTTCGTTTCTATTTTTACGTAACTCTTTTAATCTATTTATTTGTGCAAGTCGTACCATAGTGTTATCTATCTCGAGAATATCTATTGGGTCTTCTTTTTCAAGACGATATTTGTTTACTCCCACGATAGTATCTTTTTCACTGTCGATACGAGCCTGCTTGCGTGCTGCGGCTTCTTCGATACGCATTTTGGGTATTCCCGTTTCGATTGCTTTTGCCATACCGCCCATGCTCTCGATCTCTTCGATAAGTGCCCAGCCACGATCTACTAACTCTTTTGTAAGTGCCTCAACATAATACGAACCAGCCCATGGGTCAACTACGCGACAAATTTGGGTTTCGTCCTGTATATATATTTGAGTGTTTCTTGCAATACGTGCGCTAAAGTCAGTTGGCAGTGCAATAGCCTCGTCTAATGCGTTGGTGTGGAGTGACTGTGTGTGTCCCAAAGCCGCTGCCATTGCTTCGATACAAGTACGCGTGATATTATTAAACGGGTCTTGTTCGGTCAATGACCAACCTGATGTTTGCGAGTGTGTACGCAATGCCATTGATTTCACATTTTGTGGATCAAATTTCTTCACAATCTTTGCCCATAACATACGTGCAGCGCGCATTTTTGCAATTTCCATGAAGTGGTTCATTCCTATAGCCCAGAAGAACGAAAGACGTGGCGCAAATTGGTCAACAGACATACCTGTTTTTAGTCCTGTGCGCAGATAGTCCAATCCGTCTGCTAAGGTGTATGCCATTTCGATATCGGCGGTTGCGCCGGCTTCTTGCATATGATATCCCGATATTGATATACTGTTGAATTTGGGCATATTCTTGGCTGTATATTCAAAAATATCAGCAATAATGCGCATTGAGAATTCTGGTGGGTAAATGTAAGTATTACGAACCATGAACTCCTTCAAAATATCGTTTTGAATTGTTCCTGCAAGTTCCTCCAATTTTGCACCCTGTTCCAATGCTGTGACGATGTAGAACGCCATAATCGGCAGTACTGCTCCGTTCATGGTCATTGAAACCGACATTTTATTCAATGGAATTTGGTCAAACAAAATCTTCATATCCAGGATTGAGTCTATTGCAACGCCTGCTTTACCGACGTCTCCGACAACTCTTGGGTGGTCAGAGTCGTAGCCACGGTGTGTGGCAAGGTCGAATGCTACTGAAAGTCCTTTTTGACCCGATGCCAAGTTACGGCGATAGAATGCGTTAGACTCTTCGGCGGTCGAGAAGCCTGCATATTGGCGAATTGTCCATGGTCGCATGGCATACATAGCAGAATATGGTCCACGTAAATATGGAGGGATACCTGCTGCGTAGCTTAAATGCTCCATGCCCTTTAAATCATCTTTGCTATAAACAGATTTCACAGCAATTTTTTCTGCTGTAATCCAGTCTTTGGCTATTTTTTGAGCCTCCTCCCAAGCTTTGCCTGTAGGGTTTTCGGCTTTTATTTTTGAAAAATCTATATCGGTGAATTTTGGTCTCATAACTATAGTTTTAAGAGTTTGTTATTTTAAAATTCCAAGTTCCTTTTGGAAACCTGTAAGCGATTCAAGTACGTTCGAGCGTACATGAATGAAGTTATTAATACCTTTCGATTTCAACTCCTCAACGCTATCTTTTGGAAAACCTGCAACCACCAAAATGGTTTTTTTATCCAATAACTCTAATGCTTGTGGAGCAATGGTTGCATACTCATCGTCTGAGCTACAAAGAACAACGATGTCAGCTTTTGCCTCTTTTGCAGCTTTAACACCATCGGCGATTGTGTCGAAATTGGGATTGTCTTTTACCGCAAATCCTGCTACAGCAAAGAAGTTTTGCGAGAATTGCGAACGTGCATTGCTAAATGCCACAGGACCATAAGTCAACATAAATGCCAGAGGTCTTCTGTTTTTCTTAGCATACACGTCAGTGCGGTAACGAAGTTGCTCAAACTCTTGCGCTCCTCTGTAGCGAATAATTCCGGGAACTTCTGCATCGGGTTTTGTTAAATCCGTGGGTTTTAGTGCATCGGGATTTATATGCTCTTTTTCTTCTTTGAAATTTGGGAACTGGTTTGTTCCGAGAAGATTTTCTTGTCGGTTGGCAACAGCTTGTCTGCGTGCTTTGGCTCCTTCATTTAGAATGTTTTGTACAAACTGCTCACGGAATGCTGCTAAATAACCGCCTTTGTTTTCGATTTCAACAAAAAGTTTCCACGCTTTCTCGGCAATCTTATGTGTGATAGTTTCTAAGTAATATGAACCTGCTGCTGGGTCGATAATTTTGTCGAAATATGACTCTTCTTTTAAGATAATTTGTTGGTTACGTGCAATTCGTTCCGATAGTTCGTTTGAATCTTCGTAAATAGTGTTGAACGGGTCAATAACCATTGATTGTACACCGCCCAACGCAGCCGACATCGCTTCGGTTGTTGTTCGTAGGACGTTTGTGTGGGGGTCGTAAATGGTTTTGTTCCATTCTGATGTTTGCGCATGAATGTACATTTTAGAATCTGCTTTCGCTGCGCCGTACTGTTGCATTACTTGTGACCATAGAAGACGTGCTGCACGGAATTTTGCTATTTCAAAGAAATAATTTCCTCCGATACCAAAGTGAAATTTCATTTTATTATTGATTTCGGCAGCGGTCAATCCCAATTTCGATAGTTGCGCAATATATTCGCTACCTACAGCCAACGCAAAAGCCAGCTCCTGAACTGTTGTTGCACCGGCGTTGCTATAGTGAATGCCGCTTACAGTAATGGTTCTCAACTGATTGTACGATGCAAACAGTTTTGTTATTTTTTCGCATTTAGAGAATGCGTCTTGCTGTGTTGTACAGAATTTTCCTTTTAGTGTAAATCTGCCAATTGGGTCGTAATTAATTGAGCCGATGAGTTTTGACGGGTCGATTTTGTGTTTCTTNAAAACTTGTAATAGTGCTTCTGAGAAATCAACAATGCCGACAACTCCTGCAAAATTAAGCTCTATGGCTTCTACGCAAATTCCCTCTATCAATGTTTCGATATCGTTAGCCGTGGGTGTTTTATCCGTGTGGAATTCGAAGCAAATTGATGTTACTCCTTTGTTTAAAATATCAAGAGCTTTTTTGTTTGCTTTTTTGACGTCGCAAGCGCAAATATTTTGGCTTATGTGCCAATCATTATTTTTGATTTTGTTGCCACGTACGTAAGGGAATTCCCCGGGATTGTTGTCTAAATGGCTTAACCCTGACAGATCTTGTGCGGTGTAAAAAGGCTGAACATCAATGCCTTCGCGAGTTTTCCAAACAAGTTTTTTGTCAAAATCGGCACCTTTTAGGTCAGCCACTATTCTCTCTTTCCAAGCCTCGGGGCTTACTGGTGGAAATTCATCAAACAATCGGTTACTTTTTTTCTGTTCTGACATAATAGACTGTTTTTTTAATTTAACTGCAAAATTACCAAGTTTTTGTATTAATCGGGACAGTTTTAGAAGTGAAATTTTTAACGTATTGTGCGAATGAGTGTTGCCGAAATATAATCGACCCTATTCGCACGCAAAACATTTAATAAAAACGCGTGTTTAACTGTTTGTATAACTGTGTTTTACTGTATATGCAACAGTCGTTATAATGATTTGCATAATTGATTAATACAAATTAACCGAAGTTAACACCAAATTTCTGAATTATACCATTTTCTTGTGATAAAAATATTTATTTTGTCATTTGAAATTAGATAATATAAAAATATGGTGTATTTTTGAGAAGTTTAATTATTAACCACAAAAATAGAAAAACATTATGTCATTAAACAAAGTATTTTTATTAGGACGAGTAGGTAAAGACCCTGATATCAGACACTTCGAGACTAACAGCGTAGCTAATTTCCCTTTAGCGACCAACGAAAGATATAGAGATAAAACAGGCACACTACAAGAGAGAACCGATTGGCATAACATAGTAGTAGGCGGCAAGTTGGCTAAAGTTGTAGAGGATTATGTTAAAAAAGGAACCCAAATTATGATTGAAGGGAAAATTCGTACCCGTAAGTATGAATCGCAAGGTCAAGACAGATACATTACCGAAATCATAACAGAAAGATTCGAATTGTTAGGTCGTCCACAAGGAGGAGACAACAGAACGCAACAAGGACTTCAAGATTCTGCAGATTCTTTTAGTTCTGATGAAACTGTTGATAATGGAGATATAGGAGACGATCTTCCGTTCTAATATAATTATTGGGTGATTAGTCCCAAAGCTATTTAGGGATTAATCATTTTTTGTTGAACTAAATTGAATTATTTTGGATACTGAACCGTACCCGCAGGCAGTGAGTTTGATAAAGGAAGGGTGTTTTAATTTTGAGTTTTTTATAGGTGTTTTTGTTTTGCTGATATTGATAACAATGTCAGGCTTAATTTCAGGATCTGAAGCGGCATTCTTTTCGCTTGCGCCCTCAGATATTGAACAAATAAAGAAGAAAAAAACAAGAAAAACTGAGGCGCTAATTAAATTGCTTCAGAAACCTAAAAGTTTATTAGGTACTATTCTTATTAGCAACAACCTAGTAAATATTGCAATAGTAATTTTAGGCTCCTATTTGACGAATAAGGTTTTTGATTTTAGCAATTATCCAGTAGTGGGATTCCTTGTACAAATAGTTGGAATAACATTTATAATCTTGCTTTTTGGTGAAATTGTTCCAAAGGTAATAGCCACAAATAAAAGCAATTTAGTGGCTCAAAATATGGCTATCCCAATATCTGTGGCTTCGGTTATTTTAAAACCTTTTAGTGCTCTTTTAGTAAAAGGAAGTACAATTATAGACAGAAGGATAAAACAAAACGAATCAATTTCTGCCGATGAGTTATCCGAAGCCATTGAGCTTACATCGAATGTTACCACTGAAGAGGAGGACATTCTAAAAGGCATAGTTGAGTTTACGTCAATCGAGGCGAGCGAAATAATGGTTCCTCGTGTTGATATAGTTATGGTTGATATAAAGACCGACTTTAAAAGCTTGCTACAAATAATAACAAAGTCGGGCTATTCCAGAATACCAGTTTATAACAATTCAATAGACAGTATTAAAGGTATTTTATACATAAAAGACCTGTTGCCACACTTGAATAAGCCAGAAACTTTCGGTTGGCAGTCGATGATTAGACCACCATACTTTGTGCCTGAAAATAAACGTGTGAACGATCTGCTTGAGGAGTTGCGAGAAAAACATATCCATATGGCAGTGGTTGTTGATGAGTACGGCGGAACATCGGGCATTGTTACGCTCGAAGATGTTATCGAAGAGATTATTGGCGAAATAAGTGACGAGTTTGACGAATTGGAAATCAATTACACTCGCGTAAATGATAACACATACTTGTTTGACGGCAAAGTCTCTATTAATGATTTTTGTCGTGTTGTCGGATGCGATGGAGATACCTTCAGCGATGTTAATGCCGACACCCTGGCAGGATTAATTTTAAATGAAACAGGAGAGATGCCTAAGCAATACGATATTATTAAAATTGGGCGCTTCGTGTTTAAAATTGAATCGGTTGATAGTAGAAGAATTAAAAAGGTAGAGGTAAAAGTTGAGCAATCTGAGTAAGTTATGTTGGTAAAATCTGCGTTAAGGAGTAATATCTGTCGATTATTGACAGTTGTGATGCTTGTAACTTTACTATCAATGTTTTCGTGTCGTGAAAAATATACGCCTCGCCCAATGGGCTATCTGCGTTTTCAGTTCCCCGAGCACACATATCAACCCGTGTCGTATAGCTTTTTATCTTTTGAGAAGCCCGATTATATGGTTTATACCGAAAAGAGATCTCCAAAGGGTGAGCATTGGTTTAATTTATCATATCCTCATTACGGTATTGAGATTCACTACAGCTACAAACCCGTAAAAGGTAATCTTAAACAACTTACTGAAGACGTTCATTATTTTGTATATAAGCACACAATAAAATCGTCAGGGATTGATGAGTTTTTAATTCTTTATCCTGAAAAACGGGTTTATGGAATTTTATATCGTATACGCGGCGATGTTGCCTCAAATATTCAATTTGTGGTTACCGACTCGACTAAGCACTTTCTACGGGGTTCGCTTTATATAAATAGTCGTCCAAACGAAGATTCTCTTGCTCCAATCATCGATTTTGCGAAGCATGATATTGAGCATATGTTAAAAACATTACAATGGAATTGACATGCCTCTATTCGCAAAACGTCAGCTTGAACACTACACCATAGCTATTTGGAATGTTACCGAAGATCTATCTTTTTTTACCGAAAAGACAGACTTCTCGGCGAACGATAAATCTTATTATCAATGTGTAAATAACGAAAGGCGCAAAAGAGAGTGGGTGGTGGTAAGATATCTTTTACAAAATGTTATCGGCACAGACGATGAAATTCGCTATGACGAGAATGGCAGACCCAAAATCAAATCGCATCATATAAGTATATCACATTCAGGCACTATGGTGGTTGTTATAGTCTCAAAGTATAGGTGTGCTGTTGATATTGAGGTGGTTAGCTCACGTGTATCCAAAGTTGCCCACAGGGTTTTTTCCGACAGTGAGCTTAGCTTTGCGCAAACAGACGAGGAGTTAACAGTCCTGTGGTGTGTAAAAGAAGCTGTCTTTAAACTTTATGGTAGCGGAGAGGTTGATNTTAAGAGAGATATAAAAATAGAGCCAATAAAAGATTTTATGTCGGGTGTGATATCGTGCCGATTTTTGAAAAAAAATGTGTTACTTAACAACTTGAACTTAGAAACAATCGGGAACTTTAAAATGGTTTGGATTGTTGACAATTTAAATGTTTGCCATGATTTTTAACAAACTCTTTGAACGCAAAAAAAACATAGCTCTTTTAGTTGACCCAGATAAGGTTGATATTGACTCGATTAAGCTATTGTCTGAGCCTGATATAAAAAACAAACTCTCGGCAGTCTTCGTTGGTGGAAGTTTAGTTTTTAATGAAACAAAACAGATAACAAAGCAAATTAAGGAGATTTCAGGGTTGCCAACAGTTCTGTTTCCGGGCAGTTTGTTACAAATAAATCCAGAGGTTGATGCAATTCTATTCCTTTCGTTAATATCGGGGCGAAATCCAGAGTTTTTAATTGGTCAGCATGTTGTGGCTGCGCCTTTAATAAAAAGGTACGGAATTGAGACAATTCCAACAGGCTATATGCTGTTTGATTGTGGCAATATTAATTCGGTGAGATATATGAGTAACACCTTGCCAATTCCCAATGATAAACCGGATATTGCTGTTGCCACGGCACTTGCCGGAGAGATGCTTGGATTAAAAGCTCTCTACTTAGAGGCTGGTTCGGGTGCAAGCTCTCCTGTGTCTATTGAAATTATTAGAGCGGTTAGAGATGCGGTAACTATTCCGTTAATTGTTGGTGGTGGTTTGCGCAGTGTAAATCAGATAAATTCTGTATTTGAAGCAGGCGCCAATTTAGTTGTAATAGGCACGGTTTTTGAACAAAATCGTGAGTTTTTGAGTGAGTTGGAGGTGTAGTTTGAACCATTAAGAAATTAAGAGATATTAAGAAAAAGAGACGCCATGGTATGACGTCTCTACATGGCTTTTATTGTTTAATTATTCTATACTCGCCATTTCCGCTTGCGGTGTGGATAATTAAAAAGTAAACACCGTTGTTTAACGATGATATATCAACTGTAGCGTTAGAAACGTTTTCGTTGCTTAAAGCTATTCTACCGAGAACATCAAACATTTCTACCTTGCTTATCTCCTCCGGACACTCAATGGTTAAGTTGTCTTTAGCCGGATTGGGATATACTTTTATTTTACCAATCATGTTTTCGTTGATGCCGGTAATAGATGTACATGCGGGTTCAGATGTGCCTTCTTTGTAAACTACTTTTACGCAATATTCGTTTGTTCCGCCCGGGACATAAGTGTCCATAAAAGCTGTTTCTGTAAGTCCGCTTGCTATTTCAGCACCATTTCTGGTAACAGTGTAAGTGTAATCGCCTAAAGGTGCGCCGCTATATGCTGTCACATCATCTATTAGAATGATATTTCTGTCATAAGAGTCGTGGTGTCGGAAAGCGACGTGTTTAGTTCCTATCGGAAGTTCTATTACGCGTTTGAACCAGACTACTGTTTTGTCATAAGAATTTTTATCCTGTTCTGTGTTATCTTTTTCCGGCACTGGGGTTTCATCGAAAATTGCTACGAAATCTTCGGGATTGGTTCCTGTCTTGGAAACCATTAAGCTATAATGATCAGGGTATTGGGTTCTAGTTGCAACGTAATATTTAATTCGTGTAGCTCCATCTATTGGTGGTGTAACTAAGTATGTGTCTGGGTCGATAGGCCATACTGCCCATGAGTAAGAACCCATTGCTCCTGGTCCATCGTGCCATGTTGTAATCCATTCTATATAATTTAAATCAATAGTAACCCATCTGTCTCCGTCCTCATCGGGTGTTGCGTGAACAATCCATCCCGGTGGTTGTGTCTCTTCACCGTTTGGATAGCCTTCGAAACTCTCTTGAAGTATGATTTCTCCATCACTTGCTTCTGGTGCATTCCATGATAATTTCACATTGGAACCTTCTGCAATACCTTGAATGTTTGTTGCAGGATAGAATATTGTTGTACCTCCTATTGTAACAATTTCTGCGCATGCTGGTACTGATGTACATTCCGAGTAAACTGCTTTTACGCAGTAACTGTATGTGCCGGCGGATAAATCGTTGTCTGTATAGGTGGTCTCTGTAGCTCCTGTTGCAATTTCGTTTCCATTTCTGGTAATTGTATAAGTGCGTGGGTTTTCATTTGCCGGAGGGTTCCATGTAATAGTTATATTCGATTCGTTTACTGTAGTTTGAACGTTTGTAACAGGTATGCACGGAGCTCCGTCCTTGGGTGATATTACTGTACGAATATTAAAGTTACCACTAAGGCTTATAGCTGTTATTTCATTCCAGCCATCTTCCTCGAAATAAATCCATGCACCTTTTCCTGCAACCGTAGTGTTTGCATCTTTTCCTACAGGGAAGCCTCCTGTGGTTACGACTTCATATCCCACCCAGTAGTCGCCTGATTCAAGTAGCAAGGGATTTGTAAGTGTGTGAGTGTTCCACCCCTCTTGTGGAGCAGAAGTAGGTTCGCTTACTAATAATTCTCCGGCTGTTGTATTGGTTCCGTTTCCGTAGATTTTGATGGTGGTGTTTGTTGCTTCTGTACCTCTGATGTAAAATTGGACTTTGGTAATTTCGAAAGCGTTATAGTAATCAGCTAATTCATCGTTAGTTAGCCTTACAGCAGCAGTAAATGTTGCAACGCTATCCGTTCCAACGCCACCGACATTTACACCGTCATAATGTATAATAACTTCTCCATCTCTAATAGGTGCTGTTTGTGATGATGTTGCCTTACCTACGGCCGTTTTAGGACTAACTCGTATGTCCTCCAATCTATTTTGCGCTTTAATGTTACAAAGCATGGCAAAAACTAATACTAATAAAAGATTAAATTTTTTCATAATGTTTTTTATTTTGATGTATTAAATCCCTTGGATAAGGGAATTTATTGCATAAATAGTTTTATAGTTTTTTAAAAGTATATTTTTTATAATGATTCAAGATACGAATTTAATTTCTAAGTTACAAAATTTATTTTGTTTTGTGAATAGTTTTCAAAATTCGTGTAAAGTTGTGATGTTCGAGGTCATTTCAAAGGTCATTTTGAAGGACGAATATTAAGAAATACAAGATTGGATTTTCAAAATCATTGGCTCTAATTTGTAAATGAATAGGGTTTTTCATAAGAAGCAGATTTTCTGTTTGGTTTGTTGCTCATTTCAAAGAGTATTTCGCCACCTTTGAGAATCTCGGAATGTGTTATAAAATGCTTTTCATATTTTTTACCGTTAAGCTTTATGGCTTTCACATAAACGTTTTTATCGGAAAGGTTTACAGTTTTAACAGTGAATGTTTTTCCGTTTTCCAAATAAATAGTTGCCTCTTTTGTTTTGGGAGAGCTGATTACATACTGGTCTGAGCCCGGGCAAACAGGGTAAAATCCTAATGCTGAAAAGATGTACCAGGCAGACATCTGTCCACAATCATCGTTACCTGACAGTCCGTCTATTCTGTTTTTATACATCTGACGCATAATTTCGTGAAGACGGTGTTCCGATTTCCACGGCTCGTTTGTCCATTTGTACAAATAGGCTACATGGTGGCTTGGCTCGTTTCCGTGCACATAATTGCCCATTAGACCCTCTTCGTTAATATCTTCGGTTTTTTCGAAATATTTAGCAGGAAGGTCCATCGTGAAAAGCGAATCTAAGCGACTAACGAATTGTTTTTCGCCACCCATTTCGTGTATCAATCCATTTACATCGTGTGGTACAAAAAAGGAGTAATTCCACGAATTTCCCTCGATAAAACCCTGTCCGTGAGTGTCCAACAGGTCAAAATCCTCTTTAAACGTTCCATCTTTGAGTCTCGGACGAGCAAAGTGCAAGGAGGAGTCGAAGATATTACGGTAACTTAACGCTCGGCGAGCATACTCTTGGCTGATTTCACTGTTGTTTAAACGGTTTGCCAACTCGTGGATAGTCCAATCGTCATAGCTGTATTCCAATGTAATAGAGGCTGCCGACGAGCTTCTTTCAAAAGGCACATATCCATATTTTTTGTAATCGCCTGTGCCGTCGAAATAGTCAATGTTGGAGCTGTTTACGCAAGCTTTTAATGCTAATTTTTTATCAATATCTAATCCCTTAGCAATTGCGTCTGAAACAACCGAAACGGAATGATAGCCAATCATACACCAGTTTTCATTTCCCATGTGCGACCAAACGGGCAACGCCTTATGTACACTTTGTTTATAGTGATTTAACATAGAGTTGACAAACTGAGTGCTTCGTGCAGGTTTTATCAGATTCATCAATGGGTGTTGCGCACGAAACGTATCCCAAACCGAGAAAACTGTGTAGTTGGTTTGTCCGTTCTCGGCTTGATGAATGTTGTGGTCTATGCCACGATAGCGTCCGTCAATATCTTGATAAACAGAGGGGTTTATCATGGTATGATAGAGTGCTGTATAAAAAATATATTTTGTCTCTTCGTCTGCTTCAAATTTGATGCAGCTAAGCTCTTTTTCCCATTTCTGTTGCGTTTCGTTACGAATATCGTCGAACGATTTTCCGGCAGTTTCAGCTTCAAGGCTTTTCATTGCACCTATGCAATCCACAGGGGAGAGTGCCACTTGAATTTCGAGGGGTTTGCCGTCTGAAAAATCGAAGTTGAAATAGGCTGTCAGATGTTTTCCGAACATTTCGGGGAAGTTTTTGGTCATATCAAATTTTCGCCAAAAACCGTTATATAGAACTTTTTCGTTGTTACGACAACCATAGTTTTGGATAGGTTTTGAAAACTTCAGGGCAAAATGTGTGTAATTCATTCTTGACCATCCGCGCGTGATACGGTAACCTGTAAGGGTGTATTCATCTTCGACACGTAGGTTTGCCATTAGAACTTTGCCGTCGTAATTGTAAATTCCGTAATCCAAATCAATGATGATATGTCCTGTTTTTGTGTTTTGCGGGAAAGTGTAGCGATGTACGCCTACACGTTCAGTCGCAGTCATTTCTGCAAGAATATTATAGTCTTGTAAAAGAACGGAGTAGTAACCAGCTTGGGCGTTCTCATTATCGTGACTAAATCGTGAACGGTAGCCACTCTCGGGGTTTTCTTCGGTTCCCATATCTAATTTTACTTCGCCAGTCATCGGCATAATCAGGATATCGCCTAAATCGGAGTGTCCTGTTCCGTTGAAATGGGTGTGACTGAACCCTATAATGGTTTTGTCATCATATTGATAACCAGCACAATATTTATATGCGTCGGGCTGATAAACACCGTCAATATTGTGAGGAATCATTTCCGTATCGGGGCTTAATTGAACCAAGCCGAAAGGAGCACAAGCTCCCGGAAAAGTGTGTCCCATGCTTTTAGTGCCAACCATGGGGTTTACGTAATTTACGAACTTTAAATCTTGACTAAATAAGTGATTTTGAGACATCAATAGTAGTATAAGCAATAAATAGGATATTTTATTCATGTTTTTGTTATAAGTGAGTAAAGTTTGATTCCAAATAGAAAAACTTACTGATAATTCTGCTATAATTCCGAATCATAAAGTTACTGAAATTTGTGTAAAACGGAACAGTTTTAAAATAAATAAGGGTTGAAATTTGCACTTTAACCCCTATTTTAATAGACACTACAAAACACCTTATGATATATCCTACTTCATTAATACAGTTGCTATGACAACAGCGACAGATGCTTCTAACATTGTGGTAATAGTACTTCATTCAGGCTTTTCAAGTCGAAGATATCCGTCAAGTTTGCTTTGATTTGTGTTCAAAATATATTGTTTCCCAAATCATAAGATATAAAAACCCATGTGCAAAGAAAATGTCATATTGTTTATCTGAGACGGGAAATATTCTTTAATGTTGTTTTGCATATATCCCACTCCTAAACCCCAATGAAAATCTGATAGATGAATTTTTAGCAAAAGATCCATATAACAGTTTTCAAATTTAAAAAAGTTTGAAAAGGCATTCACACCTACTAGTTCTGCACCTAACATCAGGTTTTCGCTCTCATTTTTATAAAAACAATATCCTAAACCGAGCATTGCGCCAGAATAGCCCTTACTGTAGCTAAAAATTGCTTTTTTATCTATTAGTTTATTGTAATATGTAACGTTGTATCCGAGGGAAAAGTCAAATTTGTTGAAACGGTAATTGACAAATAAGTTAGTGTATAGTCCATTTGATACACTACCTGATTTTAGGCTTGTAAAACCACCATAATTTCCTCCCATTCCCAATGAAGGTTCAGTATTCTCTTGTGCCGACAGTGCTATAGAACTAAGCGTCATCAATAATACAAAAATCTTAGTTTTCATAATTTTAGCTGTTTTTAATGTTATTAGATTTTTCATTATACTTAAACTGACGTTGATTATGTGCAAGTATATGCCTTTTAAAAGTATAAAGGGATACCATTTGTCCTCTTTAACAAATAAATAACATGGTTTTGCAGATTGCGTTATTGTGGATAATACCGATTGGACTATTTTAAAATTACAATTGGTATTAAACCATTAAGAAGTTAAGAGATATTAAGAAAAAAGAGACGGAGCATGCTCCGTCTCTACAACATCCTAACACTCAATTGTTCATTGCTAAAGTGCCCAGAGAGCATAAATATTAATCACTTTCGACTCATATTCATTGAGATATAAAAACTTCTCTATAACACTTCTTTGTTCTGGTGTCAGAGATTTTAACCAAGTGTCAGTGTATTTTGGATCTATAGAAAAGAGCATTCGTATAAGCTCTTTATGCTCATCTGGTGCGTTTGCTATTTCGGGAATTAGTTTTGATTTGTTCTCTAATTTCTTAGCTAAATAGCTGCTTAACTCGTTCTTTAAATCGGTGCGATTGTAGCGTCTTAGTACTTCCATAATATCTTGTAATAAGAAATATGCAAGTTGTTCTTCTCGTACATAACCGTTCTCAATTAAAGGATCGGGTTGTAAAACGAAATTGATTTCTTGAATAGCGTTTATAGCAGCCAGACGCGCTATGCTATCAGCAGCTGTAATATCGCCTGTTTCGTAATATGTTCTGATAGCATTGCGTGAGAAATAATCAATGGGCAGTCTTTCTATCGGAAGAACCTCAAATGAACGTTTCATAACTTCAACAGCCTTATCTTTTTCTCCCTCTTTAAGAAGTTGATCGGCGAGAGCAGTAAATTTGTCCCGAAGAGAGACTGTGCGTAGTGATCTGATTTCAGTCCACTCGTAATAAACATCCATGTTGTTTAAGTTCCTGTACATGAATTTGTTCATTAGGTTGTCGTACAAGATATCGGTGTTGATACTTCCGTCTCCGCCAGTTTCGTTTTTGATTGGGACAAATCGGTATGCAAATCCCTCATTTTGAGAATATTGTCTTAATAATTCAGTAAATACTCCGGCACCGGCAGTCGATGTGGTATAGATAGGACGTTCCCAGTCGTTGTTTGCAAAAAGATCTAACATAGCTAAATCAGATTTACCTATGACATTGTCTTTTATTTCAAACACAATGTTGTCAACGATTTTAGCGGAATCTTTTGGTTGCACTGTTCCAGAGGCTAAAACTTTCTGTTTGTCAACGGGAATTATAAGTCGTCTTGCCGGTAAATAGCTTTCTCCAGTTGTAAGTTTAGTACTCATATTGTCGTCTAAGACAAATTTCATTGCAAGTTTTGCAGGAAGTGGCGCTGATCCAATTAGATCCTGAACACGACTTGTTTCAGACTCTAATTGTCTGGCTTTCTGCTCATTAATCTTGTATTTAACTATAGCATCTCTTTGCGTCAACATGCGTGAAAGACCTATAAGCTGGGCTGGATATATTCTATCTCTATCTTCTTTAAGTTGATTCCATGTTGTGGATTCGCTTTTGGGAAAATCGCTTTTACTTAGTGTCGATACTAACAGATCATACAAATTGTTGTATGGTTCTTCTAACGATTTCTTTGAAGCCTCGTATTTTTCGTTAATATACAGCTCTTTACGGTCGAAAACATAAACCATGTCTCTCGTTCCCATGACATATTTTTCGGGCTCCATTGTAAATTTAACGGGTGTGCTTTCCCAGACTTGCCGTCTCAGTTGGTTTATGTACCAATCGGTACTTAAATATGGAAGACACAATACCCTTACATCAGTCCTAACACCTTCAACCTCTTGTATATACCATATTGGGAATGTGTCGTTATCGCCCATAGTAAAGATAATGGCGTTTTCGTCGCAGGAATTCAGGTAGTTGTATGCAAAATCGCGTGCCATGTAACGTCCTGATCTGTCGTGGTCGTCCCAGTTTTCAGCACCCATAATTATTGGAGCACCTAACATACAAACTGTCGTTGCAGCAACAGCTGACACTTTGCTGTTTATAACCTTTTGTAGTAGCTCGTACAGAGCCAAAACCGCCATCCCTATCCAAATTGTAAAGGCATAGAACGAGCCAGCATAGGCATAGTCTCGCTCACGTGGCTGTATCGGCGTTTGATTCAGGTATATAACAATTGCAATTCCTGTTAAGACAAACAGAAGCATTACAACCCAAAAATCTTTTTTGTCTCTGAAGTATTGATATAGTAGCCCAACTATCCCAAGAATCAGTGGTAAGAAATAGTATTTGTTGTTGGCTTTGTTTTCCCACGAGTCGGGTAGGAGTGACTGATCTCCAAGTCGGGCGTTGTCGATAAAAGGTATTCCGCTTATCCAGTTTCCATTTGCCAACTCTCCGTGTCCTTGAATATCGTTCTGGCGACCGGCAAAGTTCCACATAAAGTATCGGAAGTACATAAAGCCAAGCTGATAGTTAATTAAAAACTTAACGTTTTCTCCAAAAGTTGGTTTTATTCTCGTTTCAGGTTCTTGTCCGTAGTTTATTGTGATAGGAGTACCCTTTATATTTGCCCAACGTTTATACTCTTCAATGTGTGTTTCGTTAGCTGAGAACATACGTGGGAAAAGCATATAAAATCTATCATCGTATTTAATGTTCATACCATTGTCGAACGGAACATATTTGCCATCTTTTGGTCGGTATGATATTTTTGGAGTGCTACTTAACGCCGGTGCAGAATAGACATGACCGTAGAATAGTGGTCTGTCGCCGTACTGCTCGCGGTTTAGATACGACAGCAGACTGAACATATTTTCCGGATTGTTTTGGTCCATCGGGGGATTTGCATTTGAACGTATAACGGTCATTGCATAAGAGCCGTATCCTAAGATTATAAGCGAAACGCCGAGTAGTACGGTGTTTAGTACAACTTTTTTCTTTTTGTAGGTTCGGTGTATTCCCCAAATAAGTCCGCCAATCAGCAATATTGCAAATATCGCCATACCTGTTCCATAAGGCATTCCTAAACCGTTGATAAAGCCAAGTTCAAACCATGATGCTATTTTTACAGTATATGGAATTATGCCGTACATTATTGCTCCAAGGATAACAACGGATACTAATAGTGCGCCAATAACTCCTTTGGTGCTGGGTTCGTATTTTTTGAAATAATATACCATAACAATTGCGGGAATTGCCAACAGGTTTAAAAGGTGGACACCTATTGAAAGCCCCATGAGATATGCGATTAGGAGAAGCCATTTGTTTGCCGACGGTTCGTTGGCAACATTCTCCCATTTTAAAATTGCCCAAAAGACGACTGCTGTAAAGAGTGACGATAGAGCGTAAACCTCTCCTTCAACAGCCGAAAACCAGAATGTATCAGAAAAAGTGTATGCAAGCGCACCTGTTAGACCTGCTCCCATGATAGCCAATGTTTTACCAACTGTTTCGCTGTTATCGGGGTCTATCAGTTTCTTGGCTAAGTGTGTGATTGTCCAGAAGAGGAACATAATTGTAAAGGCACTTGCCAGTCCGCTCATTATGTTAACCATTGTGGCAACATCTGCGGGAGTGGGGGCGAACATTGAAAATAGTCGTCCCATCATTAGAAACAGTGGGCTTCCTGGTGGGTGGCAAACTTCCATTCGATAAGCCGAGCCAATAAACTCGCCACAATCCCAAAAGCTTGTTGTGTAAGGTATTGTGCTTAGATACACAAAGGCAGAGATGGCAAATGTCAGCCAGCCGCCTATCAAATTCATTTTTCTGTAGTTCATTGTAATTAAGTGTTTTTGCAGTTCGCTACTAAATGGCAAAGCTACAAACTTTTTTAAATTTTTTATAGACAATTTGACGAATTAAAAAATAGGTAGAATTGTAACATCTTACCAAAACTGTTAGTTAGGGAAATATATAGTGCGTTTTAGTAATATAAAATTGTGAAAATTAGCGTGTTATAAATAAAGTAAGTTGAATGGATATTAAGTTTGATTAAAGTTACTGTTGAATTTATTTAACTAAACTTTAACATAGGTGGATGTTTTTACGAACAGTAATCTATACTATATTGCAGTGCTCTATTACTATTTTGAAATTTTCACTTCAGTGGCTGCATTTGCAAATTTTGGACTCGATTCTAAAACATAATTTTCGGAACATTATCATTTTTTACGGCTTTGTTAATTTAGAGTGTTTTAGTTCAATGAACATGATTCTGTAAGTGTTGCGTTTATGTTGTCTGTGTCGTAAAAGATTTTATATTGAAAATACTCATTTGGTTTTTCGTCACAAGAAACAGAAAATCTAAGTATAAAGTAATTAATCATCTCCATCGGGATTTTGTTGTTATCTTCAACAGATTTAAGAAAGTTCATTTGCGAGTCTAACATCTTAATTTGATCTATCATCTTATATCCATGTTTTTTTCTGTATTTTTTCTCATAAATAATTTTCATGTCTTCTGTGTAACAACATTGATACGGCATATTACTGCTGGTAAAAACTATTTCAAACGAATATGAACATATCAATAAGCTATCATCTGTTTTATTGCACTCGGTAATGATATTCTCTTTTATTTCGGAAAACTGTTTGTCGTTCCATATTTGGGTAAAAATTTCGAATTGGATAGTGTCAAGTTGCTCATGTATGTCATCGCAATACATTTGAGAATGGGCGAGTTTTGCAGAACAAATTATTATGAGAGATATAATTATTCTTTTCACTTTTAATACTTTTATTTATCCTATGGTATAACATTGTTCGTACTATCTGGCTTAGGAGCAAATGCTCTGAAGTGGAAAACTTCATTTAGCACCAATGTCTCATCTGTTTTCGGTCGTATTGCCTTTGTAATTACAAAGGTGGTATCGTTTTGTATCTCGCCTATACTTAAATAAGCAGGCATTCCTCCTCCTGATGATGGATACCACTTTTCATATCGTATCTCATTATCAATTATTTGAAAAATTCCCCAACACGATTTATGATTTTTAATCGTGTTAAGAAACGTTTCAGATGTAAATAAATCGGCTTCTAGCTCGTCAAACCCTACTGAGCCAGGTCTTCCGCCACCACCGTAAAGTAGTAGCCCGTTTCTGTAAAAAAATAGTGTAGATATCACTGAGTTATTTAAATCCATCACATAATAGTATCCATCAATTCTTAGCTGGTTTCCGATGTAGGGCTCTTTTTTTAGAGTCAGCTTATCATCTGCCAATATATCTCTTATACAGCTGCTTGAGTAAAGCAATATTCCGATTAGTAGTAATATAAGTCTCATGATCGGTAGATTCAACTAATAAATGTAATTTATTTACTCACAAATTTAGCATAAAAAGTTGCGCCTACGAATAATAATCTATACTTTTATTCATTTATTGTCAAGCAAAGTGGAGGACGGTTTGTAGAATTAACCATGCCCAAAAAACGATTCAGAAAAATATACGTCGAGATAACCAACGAGTGCAATCTCAGTTGTAGCTTCTGTTCAGTATCCGAACGGGAAAAGCTGTATATGTCGGTTGCCAATTTTGAGCTGATATTGCAAAAGACGCATCAGTTTACCGACTATATTTATCTGCACGTTAAAGGTGAACCTCTTTTGCACCCGAACCTGAGCGATATACTCGATCTGTGCGCACAATACAAACTTAAAACAGTTTTGGTAACAAACGGAACTTTACTAAACAGCGCAAGCGATATTTTGATTTCAAAAACGGCTATTAAGCAGATTAACATATCGTTACACTGCTATAGCGAGTTGCCGAAAAACCTGTCAAAAGAGCTTTACTTGCAAACCGTGTTCAGTTTTATAAGGTTAGCGCACAGAGAGACTGATATTGTAATATCGCTACGATTTTGGAACCAATCTAATGACAGTAGAGAGACACATCTATCTAATACAGAGCTTTTTAGAGCCATTGAAACAGAGTTTAATTTAGATTTTAGCATTGCAGAAACGCTAAAACCCGCCGTAGGGTTGAAAATAAACGACAAGTTGTGGTTGAATTCCGATTTTGAGTTCCAGTGGGCTAATCTCTCTCTGCCTATTTTAGGAACCAAAGGAACTTGCTTAGGGCTACGTGACCAAATAGCAATATTAAGTGATGGCACGGTCGTTCCATGCTGCATTGATAGTGAGGGAGTTATTAATTTGCAAAATATTTTTGAGCGCGACTTGCAGGAGATTATCAATTCCCCAAGAGCAACGGCTATTATTAACGGGTTTAGAAATTTTCAAAAAGTTGAGCCTCTTTGCCAAAGATGCAGGTTTTTTGATTAATAATTACGAGTTACGAGTTACGAGTTACGAATTATGAATTACGAATTACGAGTTACAAGTTACGAATGAAGAATTGTTAATTAGTTAGCTGATTATCATGTCAATAGCCATGACTTTTAAGTCGTGGAATGTGATTATGTGTGTGTTTAGTGGGCTTTAGCCCAAACATGAAATAGAAATTAAATTATTCAAACATATGGAAATACTTGTAATACAGAAGCAATCACACAAAACAACAAACTGGTCGGGAGGAACCACCACAGAGCTTTTTATCTATCCAAAAGGAAGTGACTATCAAAAGCGAAACTTTCTGTTTCGTGTAAGCACGGCAACCATCGAGATTGAGGAGTCTCAGTTTACAAAACTTGCCGATGTAAATCGCGAGATAATGATTTTAGACGGAGAAATAGAGTTAATACACGAGGGGCGTTATTCCAAAACGTTAGGTAAGTTCGATACCGACACATTTTCCGGAGAGTGGGATACCCGAAGCATTGGCAAGGCTACGGATTTTAACCTAATGACAAAAGGTAACGTAAGAGGTCATATTAGACACTTGGGGTTAAGCGCAGAAAGTGCTCAAACAGTGAACTTTAGCACAAAAACACAGAAAGCTCTTTTTTACATCTATTCTGGCAAGTTACAAATATGTGACAAAATAGTAGATAGTGGCGATGTTCTATTTTTTGACACTCCGTCTAATCATGAAAACGTTGATATTAAGGCTGTCACGAAAGCGGATGTTATTGTTGTTGAACTCACCTTAATCAATTAGCAATTAGCAATGTGCAATGAACAATTGAGTTAAAACTTTAAAGATTTACCCCTTTTCTACTATTTCTATCTCCTCATCGGTTAAATCATATAGTTTATACACCATTTGGTCTATTTCGCGGTCGGTTGCAGAAATTTGTTCTGCGATAGTGGTAGCTTTCTCTTTTTCGGCGTGAAAGTAATCTTCCCACTCTGTCTCTTGTGCCAACGATAATTTAACTTTTCTTTTACGTAGTTCATTAAGGAACTCGTTGAACGAAAGTGTATGCCACTCTTGCAGCCGATTAGGTATTTTGTCAATCTCAAAACGGCGTTCAAGCATACGTGTAAATTTTTGCAATATTTCTTGCAGAGACTTGTTTAACGAAAGCATTTGGTCGGCTTTGTCGATAAAGGGTTGTTGGTCAATGTCTTTATATTTAAAAGGTGTTTTTTCACTTATAGGATTATAGAAGTGCATTGTTCTTATTGCCATTGCGAAGACAAAATGGAAAACATACCAGTTTATTAATTTAGAATTAATTATGCACCATGTGAATTTATTAGAAATCTCTAACTCTGTGCTTAGCTGATTTACAGTATTAGCTATAGTAGTAACATTAATATGCTCCTTTGAGGGAATGCAAGCAGTTATTTTGATATGCTCAACAGGATACAATATGTGTGCAATAATATTTTGTACAATTAAAGTATTCTCCTTTATAAAAGCATTATCTGTTTGTACCCATTTTTTATCAATCTTGCCTTTGAATTTGTAAATTTCAAACCTATTAAATTCAGCACCTCCGATCATATTATAATCTCCGTAGCTTGTTATGTGTTTTTGGTTAGGTACTCCTGCGATATTTTTGTAAGCTGAATTCAAAGAAGTACTTGAATTTAACATTTTTTTAGCAATACTTAATGTCTTAGATGTTTCTCTTGCTGGTAAAAAATTGAAAATTTCTACATACTTGTTATCAACAAAATCTAACTCTTGTATTGTATTTTCAAATCTAAAGCCAGTTTTGTATTCCTTAGAATAACAATGAGATAAAGCAAAAATAACCTGTTCTAATAATACTTCATTCCATACTTTACCACAATCAATAACCATATACAAGTGTTTGTATATTTCATATCTGATTACATCCCAATTTGAAGCATACAATAAAGATTTAGGGACAATGTACGACAGAACCCCTTTCGTGTTAATTAAAGATTTCCCTATTTTAATAAATAAAATTGCTGTATCGTTTGATGCTATACCATATTTGTCCAAGTATCTTCTTTCCTTTTCTTCTAATTCTCTCCCTCTTACATACGGCGGATTTCCAATCACCACATCAAACCCTCCTTCAGCAAATACTTGTGGAAATTCGGCTTCCCAATTAAACGCTTTATCTCCTGCTACTTCGGGGTCGTCAATCAGTGAATTTCCACATTTAATATTGTCGTTAAGGTCGTTTAATTTTCTTTGCGGGCGTGCAGTGCGTAACCATAGAGAAAGTTTGGCAATTTCAACACTCTCTTCGTTTAAGTCAACGCCAAAAAGGTTGTTTTCTAAAATACTAATTTCAATATCTCCAAACACAATAGAAGCGCCGGTAACTTTGGCAATAAGTTCATCTATATAGCGGTGTTCTTTGATAAGAAAGTCGAGCGCTTGATTCAGAAACGCTCCCGAACCACATGCGGGATCGCAGATTGTAAGTTTCAATAACCAAGCGCGATACAACTCTAACTTATTGAGTAGAGTTTTTTTAGTTGAAGTGTTTCTTTTTCTGTCTGTGATGTAATCTTCTTCTACAATGCCCAACTCCTGTTTTTTCTCGTCACACAATTTGCCAACTGTGTTTTCTACAATGTACTTGGTAATATATTTAGGAGTATAATATATTCCGTCTTTTTTGCGCTTTGTTTTGTTTTTATCAACCTCTTTTCCTTCGAGATTAGCTTTTATCTCCTCTATTTCGTTGAGTGAATGCTCAAAGATATGCCCCAAGATATTTACATCTACTTCGCTTGCATAGTCATAGTTGGATAGTTTTAACGTGTGTTCGTGTAACACAGCATCATCAATTATAATGGAATCGAGTATGGTGTCGGGTTTAAATAGTCCGCCGTTGTATGCATAAACATCGTCATTTTTGCCTTTATGTCCAGTGTTCATATATTTGAAGTACAACTTAAATCGGTCGTATAGAGGTATATATGCATCTAACTCTTGCAACTGTTTCCATTGGTGCAAAATTTTTCGCATAGAATTGGGAGGTAGCAGGTTTCTGTCTTCGGCAAAGAAAATAAATAGAAAGCGGTCTAACAGTTTTTGAGACTTCTTGAAAAGCTCTAACTCGTCATGTTCGGGATTTAGTTTTACAATATTGCGAAATAGCTCTTGTTTAAATTGTGAATAATCTTCGTACAACTTTTTAGTTATCTCATCTTCCTGACTGATAGAGGCTGTTTTTATTTTTTTTGGTAAATCGTCGGCGATATTTTCATAAGCCAAGCATAACCATAATATTTTGAATTGTTCTTCAGTAAGCGCGAAAAGATTAAACTCTATGTGCTCAATGGCATTATCGATATAGAAACGAAGTTTCTCGAAATTAGAGATGATAACATATGTACAATCGGGTTGATTGTTTTTATATCCGAATGCTTGGTCTTCAACTTTATCGAGGTCGATGGTGTTTGTTCCTTTCAACTCTATTACAGCCTTTACTTTGTTGTTTATGAGGATTGCCCCATCGGCTTTTTTTGAATCTTTTACGTTTTTGAATTCAGTAGTTAAGTTAAAGTTCTCTTGTGGATTGAGTTTATAACCAAGAACGTTTACAAAAAGATCGTTTAAAAACCCTCCTTGATATTGCTCCTCATTGCTTTGTCGAATATTCTCCTGTATTTCAGGGTTATGAAATGTTTTTTTGAATACCTCATAATTTGTTAATATATTTTCACTATTAAGATTGCGGAGATATTTGTTTAATACAGTTTGTTGAAAAAAAGCCATTGGTTCGAATTATAATTGTTTATGCAAACCTACGAAAACATTTGCTAATATAGAGAGTTAAAGGTTATTTTTCATGCGCGTTTGTCCGATTATGATCTTCATTTATAGGGCATGACAATCAAAAAAAGTGTTTGCTTTATGTTAACTTTCATTGTTCGTTCGTTTTAGCGAATATACCGTTTTCGTGTCAACATTCTCATAATCAATCAGGTCAATGGTTAACAAATCGACAATAATATCTTCAGCATGTTTTAGGTTAATCGAGGCTTTTCGACAAAATTTAGATATAGTTATATGCTCGTGCTCTTTTAGATAGTCAATTAAAATATTGTGCTCCCTTTCTAACTCTATAAACATGCCGAGAGGCGATTTTTTCTTTCTCCACGATTTAACTAACAATTTATTTGCCAATATATTATTATCATTTTGTCGAATATAAACCGTCCACTTTCCGTTTTCGTTTGGAGCAGAATAGGGTTTGTTGTTTCCCTTTTCAACAATCACTTCAACTACGGTCTTTCCCTCAACTATCCATGTTTTTGCCTTACATCTGATTTTTGGACGTGTGTACATTTGCATAGCGGCATCTATCATATGTAGCTCCTCTTCGCTTCGCACGCCGGCAATAACGCCGTTGTCTTTTACGCCTATTAGGAGACGTCCGCCATCTGTGTTAGCAAATGCAGTTAGCGAGCGAGCAATCTTTTTCGCATCTGTAATAGCAAACTTAAAATCTTGCTGCTGGTGCTCTCCCTCTTCTATTAGCTTATGTATGTAGTGTTTTTTCACGTGTTTTTTAATTGTTGATAGCCACGTCTGCTCATTCGTTTAATAAGAGACAGGGCATGCCCTGTCTCTACTTGCAACTTTTACCTTTTACCTTTTAACTCTATTGATATTCATCTGACACTTATTGCAATCAAATTCCAATTTGTATTTTCGCTCTTTGTGCGTTAAAAATAGTGGAAATTTTGGTAAATCCTGTTTGTTAGTTTTTTTTAGGCACATTCCAAGTTCAAACATAATGCAATATTTAGTTGTCATAACCGTATATTCGTCACTTTTGGGTTTCTCTACCTCAAAAGCATTTTCAACTACAGAAACGCCCCGTTTTTTATAAAATTGTTGCGCAAGACTGTTTGAGACGTTTTCTTGATAATCGACAGCTGATTTATAGAAATTAGATACTTTAATTTGTGTTACATCTCGATTTTCGAGATGCAACGAGCGAATTTTATTCTCCAAATCAGTTGTTATTTCGCGCCTAATGCTGTTTATTGCCGATATGGGCACATGCGGAACCGTATCGCCCTCTATTTCAATAGACTGCAAAACAAAACATGTGTCGCCAAGTTTAGAGAGCTGAGTTTGCCACGCCTCTCGCGCTTTGGCTTGATTTTGAGCAACTTCGGTAAATGCAATCTCCTTTTCTACTTCAACATCGCCCGATTTTGCTATGACCGTAATTTTTTGCGCTGTGAAATTAACCTTTATATCACAGGGAATTTTTCTGCCATTGTTCGACTTCTCAACCTGTTTAATAAATTCGTGGTCACGGTTTCTGTATATTTCGGTGCCTGTTTTTATTCCCTCGATATTTTGGGGCAGATAACCTTTCTCCGATTTTCCTACTATTTGCGTTCCCAACAGTTCACCTTGATATTGGAAGCATATTCCATCGCCATTTACAAGTACGATGTTGGAATTAATTGAGAACCAGTTGTTTCCGTATTTAGTAACCTTGCCAATATATTTCCCCATCGATTTTGGGGAGATTTCATTTATCAACCCCTCGGTTCTGCCTTTGTAGAAGTAGGTTGAACTTCCGCGGTTAAAACTCTTTTCAGGGTCGGGGCTAAAACCTATTGTGCAGATACCTTTTGAAGCTCTTTGATAATCAGGGTTTTTGCTGATAAAACTGTTCAGCAAATTGCTGTAATGTGCAGTTATGTTTTTTACGTATATTGAATCTTTAAGTCTCCCCTCGATTTTAAATGAGGATATCCCCGCTTTTATTAAATCGCTCAGAATAAGGCTTGTATCCAAGTCGCTTAAAGAGAGCAGGTGACTGTTTTTCCTGATAACTTTCCCCTCTGAATCGATTAAATTGTACGCAAAACGACACGGTTGTGCGCAATTACCCCTGTTGGCACTACGATTGCTCATATCGTAACTCATATAGCAATTGCCACTATATGAGACACATAGAGCCCCGTGGATAAAGGCTTCTAACTCTAAGGAGGTGTTGTTTTTAATTTCGGCAATCTCGGTCAGACTAAGCTCGCGTGCTAAAATCACCCTCGAAATACCTGTATTTTCCCAAAATTTAATACGCTCAAAAGTTGCGTTGTTCGCTTGCGTACTCATATGAAAGCAGATAGGGGGCAAATCCATTTCCAAAATTCCTGTATCTTGGATAATTATGGCATCGACACCTAAGTTCCATAAATCTATTAGTATGTCTCTTATCTGTTTTTCTTCATTGTCAAAAAAAATTGTATTAACGGTTACATATACCTTAACATTAAATAGATGAGCATATTTAATTACCTTTTCGATATCGGCGAAATTGTTTGTTGCCTGTTCGCGAGCACCAAATTTTGTAGCACCCATATAGATAGCGTCAGCTCCATGATTTATGGCATCAATGGCTGTTGCTGCGTTTCGTGCAGGTGCTAATAGCTCGAGTTTTTTCATTAGTTAGTTGTTTTTGAAAACGTCTGACTTAAAAAATTTTTTCTACTCCTCCTTTTCGTCAATAAAAAGAATCATTGGCTTGATATTGTGGCTCTTAATATATTTGCCGGTATATCTTTTGGGTTGCTTTGCAGATATCTGTTCTAATAATTTTATGAAATCAATTTTTTGAGCACCTGTAGTAAGAGAGTCTAAAGTTAGTGTTGAATCTGTTTCTATATTGTTAGAATATTGGACAAATGTGTATATCTCATGTTCTTTGTTTTCACTAAAATTGTGTTCAGGAATATCAATATCATTGGTTATTATGGCAACAGTTCCTTCGATATTAAGATTATTATTGACAGACGATAAAAATGATAAATTAAACCATGTTGATTTATTCGTTGTATCAGAATTCGTTGGTAGCCAATAGTTCCCATCTTTCCAAGTTATGCCCCTTCCGTTAAAACATAGAACAACGTTTTTGTAATTTTTTTCTTCTATAAGTTCATTTAAATCGAATAGCAGCAGACGTTCCAATGATTTTTTTGTTGTGTTTTTAAATTTACTTATATCAACGTTTGAACAACTTTCTAAGAACTCAACAAGGTTAATACACATACTATCTGAATTATACATCCCGTCAAATGAAAGTACAAGTATATCTTTTATTGGCAAAATTGTTTTTTCAATGTCCTCGGCGTAGGCTATATTAAATGTCTTAACAGACTGATTGTTAAACATATCAGTTACTTCAACTATAATCTTATTGTCGGCAGGTATTGTAATAAGCGTATCAATAAAAACGGTTCTTTTATCAATGCCACTGTAAAGCTGTATGCTGTTGATTAAGACAGAGTTAATATAACTATTGTCGGCAACAAGAAGCTTGATATTAATATCATTTTTATCGGTTTTAATCCACGATGTTTCGAGAGAATCAATTTTAGGTTTAAGTATAACAATTTCAGGTGCAATAGAGTCGTATAACGTTAATGTATAGTACGATATGCTGTTGTTATCATATATATCTACGGTTGATATGTAAACTGTATCGTTAGATGGATATGGTATTTTGGCATCGAAAGTTCTTGTATCGCTATTTAGAGCATTAATATCGTTTACAGTTAATTCGATAATTGAGGATTTTTCATCGTAACTTCCTGTTATTCTGATAGAATCCTCTTTTTGTTTTACTCCCAAGTAGGTGTTCAAGTAAATTTCTGGTTTTGTGATAGTTAGAACGGGTGGTTCTATCTCTTTACTTAGCAGTGAAACTATTTCTCGAGCTCTGTTTAGTTGCCAAGTAGGTGTTTTTTCTGTTTTAAGATTTAAAAAAGTGTGTAAATCTGTAAACACTTCATCTTCATTATTTAAACGCAGATTAACGATTGCTCTGTTAAATAGTGCGTCTGTGTTGTTGCTGTCGGTTTTTATAATATAATCGTAATCATTGCACGCGTTGTTGAGTAATCCTATAAAACGATAAAACCGTGCCCGGCGCTCAATGAATTTTATGTCGTGTGTTAAATTGTATAGCGTGGTTGCTTCCGATACTGCATCATGCCACATATACCAAGACGTAAAGATTGACATTCTGATTTTCATCAACTCAGGATTGTTGAACAGCTCAATTCCTTCTGTAGCGACCTCCATGGCAGCATGTTCATTACCCGTTTGCAGTAGCAGATTGGCATAACTTATATAGGCATCGGGATTTGTTTTATCTTTTTCGATAGAGCTTCTGTAAAAAATCCCTGCATAGTCTGTCATTCCAAGAGAATCAGATGCTACGGCTTTGGCATAAATAAGTTTAGGGTTTTGATTATAATTTTGGTGATTTTCAGACAGCAGTAGTGCATCTTCAGCCTGCCCGACAGATGAGTATGTGAGCATTAGATAGTATATAGATAGTTGATTTGTAGAGTCTCTTTCGTAAGATTTCAGTAAATATGGCAAGCTCTCTTTATATCTGTGCTGTTCGTACAACAATCTTCCGGCAGCTAATCCCTCTTTTGATTTGTCGTTGGAGTATTTATAAGCTTTTATGTAATCATCTATGGCTTCGTCGTATTTTCCTTGCTTTTCATATATCTCTCCTCTGATGAAATAAGCTTCGTCTAACTGTTTGTTTACTTTTATAGCCTTGTTTATTTGTGCAATACCATTTTTATAATCGTTTGCAGCAATTGCTTCCTTGCCTTTGTCTAGAAGCTTATGCGAATAAAAACGACTTACGCAGGAGGTTAAGGCTATTAAAGCTAAAAACAGTAATGATAAATGCCTATTCATTTATATACTTATTACGCTATTTTGCAAAATTGCATAAAAAAACAATACAAAGTTTCAGTCAAATAACAAATAAGGACACCCTTTTGCAAGTGATGTCCTTATTGTCTAACCAAAACCAAAATTGCTATGAAAAAGCTTCTTTAATTCTTTCCTTAATTCGCGCTTCCATTTTATTTAGGAAGTGCGTTTTTGTTAACCGCGATGGAGACAGTTTTAAATTTCACAAAAGCTTCTGAAGCGTATAAGTATCCATCGTACTTATGATTTTCCGGACCCCAGCTGTTTTTTACTTTGTAATATTTTGTTCCATTTTGGTCTTTATATATACCTACAATATGCATGCCATGATCGTCGGTTGTTTTAAAATTATCGAAATCAATTTGTCTAATCTCTTGTGTAATATTTTTTTCAGGCACTGGGCTATCGAAGCTAAACATTTGTTTTTGACGCTCTTCTTCACTCATTGCTTCCCAGCGAAGTCTTTCACTTCCCGTTAATTCTTCTATTTCAGTTTCCGGAACAATGGCAAGACCGTTTTTCCAAGAGAAACCTTTTTCGCTTACGTCGGCTGCCCAGCTAATTCCGTATCCTTGTTCTATTGCGTTGTCAATAACTTTCATCATCTCATTCAAAGGTAGGTTTTGAAAACGTTTCCATGACCAATTGTCAGGAACTTCTAAAACGAACTCTTCATAAAATGGATGATGTGTGAAAGAAGTTATATAAACGTAATCGTCCGGATTAATGCCAATATACCGATCTGCGTACTCTCTTGGTGTCATATTTTTACCATCGTATTCGAAAGTCTCGGGTACAACACCTAAGTATGCGTCAAGGATTGCGTTATATCCGGCTTTCCAAGCAGTTGATAATCCTCTGTTTGGATTTGAAATAATAGCATCAACGTATGCTTTTAAAACTTTGTCAAGTTCGCCGTGTACGTGTTTATCTGTTCCGTAATTTAATCCGGGATATGCCTCTTCGGGCATTGCACCATATTTCTTAATTATATCAAGTACGTCATTCAAAGCTCCTCCACCACTAAAATTGTTGCTACCGTGCATACGAACATAAAGGTCAGCCTTTTCTTCATAAACTTTTCGCACAACGTACATTTCGCTGATATCAATCAAACCTTTACCTGCCTTTAGAACTTCACTTTCAACAAAAGAAGCAGTAGCAAAACTCCAACATGTGCCACTACGGTACTGGTTTTTTACGGGCGACACTTCAATCTCTTTAACTAAAGTAAACTCATACCCCTTTTCTTTTTCTTTCGACTTTTCTTTTTTTGCAACTGTTACTAAAGGTACTGTCAGCAATAAGAGAATTATTAATCTTTTCATGGTTTTGGTTTTTTATCTAACTCAAATGCAAAATTAACAATTTTTTAACAAATATGATAAAAAAATAATCCTCGGCAAAATAAGTTTTAATAAAATCATAATTGTTGTTGATAATCAGAGATTTGTGTAAAATAGGCCTACTGTTCTATATTAAACTAATAATTTTTGTCAAATCATGGCATAAATTATGAACACTTGGTTTAATATTTTATTCAATATATTTGTAGTATATAAATTCGGGTCTAATGTTGTTTTCAAAAAATCAAAAAAATATTATTGCCAGAATATTTTTGCTTGGCTGCTTGCTTTTGCTCTCCTCTGTTGGTTATGGTCAATATGAAAAAGAGGGGTATACATTTATACAAAAGATTAAGACACCGAGGTCTCGAAAGCCAGAGGTGAATGAGATGATGCTTGATCCGCACGGACGTTTTTTAATTCTTACGGTTAGTTCAAATCCAACACACGTCCTTTTTTACCGCCTGTCTGATTGGGAGTTATATAAGGAGTATATGATTCCTGAATGGTTCGACTTGGGAAACTCTTTTGCAGATACCGAAGGAAGATATTTTTTTGTTGAATATGGGCGGTACTCATCAAAGTACAGGCGAATAGATTTAACAACAGACAAAATAGATACTGTTGAATGTAACGTAACTCCCCGTGGATGTTTGCCCAAAGAACCTGCTCTGCCTAAAAAAGAGTTATATACGATTGATAAAAAGTACTATATCGCTATAAATAAAAACAATAGTCGTGATGTTTTGGTGTTTAAAAAGAATGAAGATTAAACTAATTCAAATAGAATACTTGAAGCTAACACGCTATCACAAACATAATTTTACAATCTAAAGCTTATGATAAAAAATGGTTTTATTTGTTTGTTGTTGTGTATAATATCACTACCACAAACATATGCGAAAGATAACAAATTTAAAAAGTTTATCGAGGAGCAAAATCTTATAGAAAAGTACAAGGATTACAATCAGGTTATTGCGTTTGACTCAGCAATTGCTAATGTTCAAGAGACAGGGTTAAGTTATGTGACCCGGAAAACACTTTACGTGTTGATAAAGTCAGAGACAGCATCAGAACTTTCTTCTATAATATTGGATTATGATCCGCTATCGGCTGATATTTCAATAAAGGAGTCATACATTATACGTAAAGACGGCAGTCGAGAGGAGCTTTTTAGCGGAGAAAAAGTTTACGACTATCCTGCACCTGCCAGAATGATTTATTGGGGAGCAAGGCAAAAAATGGTTGAGCCCGGATTGCTACAGAGTGGAGATGCGGTTTATATTGAATATGTAAGAAAAGGTTTTACCTATGCGTTGTTGCAAGCCGATGATGACGATAGATATATCCCACCAATGCGTGGTCACTACTATGATATAGTTGAGTTTTTCGATACAAAGCCAATTCATCAGAAGTATTTCAGAGTTAATTTGCCATCATCAAAAGATTTGGTTTATGAAACATATAACGCTGATTTTAAGGTAAATATAAGCGAAGCTGATGGACAAAAAATCGGGGAGTTCGAGCTTACAGAGATATTGCCACCCAAAAGAGAGTTTAGAAGTGTCGGCAATGTTGAAATTGCGCCAAAGGTAATTGTTACTACAACCAAATTTTGGGAGGATAAGTCGAAATGGTTCTATGGGGTTAACGAAGATTACGGCAGTTTTGAGTCAACACCCGAAATTGATCTAAAAGTAAAAGAGATACTCGAAGGCGCAAAAGATGAGCTTGATTCGATAGGACGTTTAAATCGTTGGGCAGCAGATGAAATCAGATATAGCGGCATTTCAATGGGAGAAGGTGAGGGTTACACTCTTCATTCAGGAGATATGAACTTTACCGACCGTTGTGGGGTTTGTAAGGATAAAGCAGGAATGCTTATTACTTTACTACGCGCAGCAGGTTTTGAGTCGTATGCAGCTATGACTATGGCAGGTTCTAAAATTGAAAATATCCCTGCCGACCAGTTTAATCACAGCGTGACAGTTGTAAAATTGCGTGATGGCTCTTTCAAACTTCTTGACCCAACTTGGGTGTCATTTGTCAGAGAGATGTGGTCGAGTCGTGAACAACAGCAAAACTATTTGATTGGGTCGCCCGAAGGTTGTGATTTAATGATTACACCAATTTCGGCTCCCGAAAACCACTATCTCAAAATCAACAACAATGCAACAGTAGATAATGACGGCAATATAGAGGGAACTATTACCGTAACAGCCGAGGGGCAAAGTGATGCAACAGTAAGATCAATATTTACACGAAGCCGTAAGAATCAATGGGAAAGTAATTTAAGGAATCAGGTTTTGCAATTATATCCCAATGCCGTGATAAGCGAGGCTACCTATTCAGACCCTTATAAATATTATGAAGCACCAGTTTTATTGACTATTAAGTACTCCATACCAGACTTTGTTAAAATAAACGGCAAAACAATGGTTTTAAAAACCATGACAAGCAACGGATTATTCGGTTATGCCCAGTTTTACGATGGATGGAGTAATAGTCATAAAGATCGTAAGTATGAAATAGTCGGGAATTGTTCTCAACTTGTTGAAATAACCGAAAACATATCGCTGCCAGGGAAGGTTAAAATTCAAGGGATTGATGATTTTAACGGGGGAAAACAAGGGAAATACGTTTCAATACAGACCGAAGCAAAAATTGAGAACGGAGAGTTAAAAACAAAATCGACGGAACGTTATGAACAACGAGTATATCCAGCGGAAGCATGGAAAGAGTTTGTTGAGCTTATTGATATTAAAAACAGATTCCGACAAGATTTTATTATTAAGTTCTAAATTATAAGTAATCACGTTGTAAATAGCTAATAATCTTAAAAATTATAATCAAATGAAGATAAGCCTCTTAATATTACTATCAGTTGTTGTGTCTAGCCTTTTTTCTAATAACTACGATGCTTGCTACAAATTGTTAAAGAAAGAGTACATATTTAACAATGAAGGAGGATATACTCTGAATTATGAACATAAGTTGCAGTTTAATACATATCAATCCTTTCATCGTTTTTATGGGGAGACCTTTATTATTTACGATCCTCAATACCAAACCTTAAATGTTACTCGTAATCAGACCACCATGGCTGACGGTAAACTGATTGTAGGACCCGAAAATGCCTTGAACGAGGTTCTTCCTTCTTGGGCAGCTAATTCTGGAGCGTATAATCATATCAGAGAAATGGTTGTTACCCATACAGGTCTTGAAGTTGGAGCCGTTTCTGAATTATCATATACAATCAATTCGAAAAAACCCACAATTGGCAATATTCAAATAGTTGAACCACTGCGTATTAACGTGCCTGTTGATAATTTAGAAATAATTTTTATTGTCCCTAACGGTGTTGATTTTTCTATATCGGAAAAGACAAATTTGCCTGCCCCTGAGATTGTTACAGAGCCAGATAAAACAATTTACAAATATACTCTTACTGAAGTTCCTGCAGTAGAGATCCCGTCTATGACCGACAAATCGTTTATTCCACATATAATAGCGCAGACAGGTACTGAATCACTATCTGATTTATTGCAAAGAATAACACCTACGGCAGGAGGGGAAAAATCAATATCTATTGAAGATTTTGATACAGTCTTAGACGTTCAAAAAGAGATAGTTAATATTAGAACGATTAATGTTCCTGTGGAGTTTCAAATCTTTCCTTTGCAAACGCCTGATATTACAACCAAACGCAACAGTGGGACACCTTTAGAAAAAGCTATTTTATTTCAAAAAATGTTGAGTGACAGAGGAATAAGCTCAGCAATACTATTTAAAGCACCCGAAGTGCTAATTGATGACAATTGTGCAAATATTGGTGCAGTTACAGATATATTTGTATTGCTTGATGTTGATAAAACTCCTTGTGCTTTATCGCCAGTCTATTTGCATAAAAGCAATCCCATTGATATTCAGGGGTATACTTATATTGCTAAAACCTCTCAAGGTTTACAAATAGTGGACAGAAAGTCGATAAACAAAACTACTATTAATGCTGATTTACAACTGAAGTATGATAAAAAGCGAAAGCTGCTTTCACTTTCAGGTACAGGAGAGGTAACGATTGCGGGCGCGGGTAACAATTATGTTGTAAGTAAAGAGTATCAGCCTAAGGCGAGTGAAATTGTAAGTGCCAAAAACGCACAAATAAAAAACAGCAAGGAAAAAGATCTGTATTCGTGTAGCTACGAACTCGAATTTTCAGATAACAACCTTAAAGGAACACACAGAGTTTACAAAGTTGAGTTGCCTATGGCAAAACCCGGTATAAACAGTTGGAATTTAGATTTGTTAAACAGAAGTCAGGCAAATCCTTTACGTCTTCCATACGGATTGCAACAAGAGGAGATATATACAATAAATATCCCCAAAGGCGCTCTCCCAATTACAAAAAAGATTTCTGAAAAAAGGGAAACAACTTTTGGCGAACTTGAACTATCTTTAACATATACCAAAACACAAATAGTTGTTAAAAGAAAAATATTAATACGCTCGAGTTTGATTTTACCTCCTGATTACGAAGTGTTTGCAGAGATTTTTCAGCTTTGGAACAGCGACAAAACAAAGGAGTTTTATATTGAAGTAAAATAGTAAGGAACAAGATAAAGGTAAAAGGGACAAGGAGCAAGAAACAAGTGACAAGGAGCAAGATGAAAGTTAAGTCTATAAAAATTAAAATATGATAACACCTGATCACATTAAAGAGCTTACGAAGCGCATTGAAGAGCTGAGGAGGTATCTTTGACATTGATACAAAAAAAACCAGAATTGAGGAGGAGGAGATTAAAACACAAGCTCCTGGATTTTGGGAAGATACCGAAAAGGCTGAAAAGCAATTGAAACATATTAAAGAACTCAAAAAGTGGGTTGAGGGTTATGAAGAGGTTTCCAAAAGTGGGGACGACTTGGTTTTACTGTTCGATTTTTTTAAAGAGGGTGAAGCTGACGAGGCAGAAATTGCTGCTCAGTATGCCGAAACTTTGGATTTAGTTGAAAATATGGAGTTTAAAAATATGCTCCGCAATGAAGAGGATAGGCTCGGTGCTATATTGAAAATAAATGCAGGAGCCGGAGGAACAGAAAGCAATGACTGGGCAGATATGCTTATGAGAATGTATTTACGATATGCCGAACGTAATAAGTTTAAAATAAGCGAAATAAACTGCACTCCCGGTGATGAAGCAGGAATAAAGTCGGTCACGCTACAATTTGAAGGCGAGTATGCCTATGGATATCTAAAAGCCGAGATAGGCGTTCATCGACTTGTAAGATTATCCCCTTTTAATGCTCAAAACAAGCGCCAGACATCGTTTGCTTCTGTTTTTGTATCACCGCTTATTGATGAAAATATTGATATTGTGATAAATCCTGCCGACTTGGAGTGGGATACTTTCCGTTCGTCTGGTGCAGGAGGGCAAAATGTTAATAAGGTAGAGACGGGAGTGAGAGTGAGACACATACCTTCGGGTATTATTATCGAAAACACCGAATCACGCTCGCAGCACACCAATCGCGAAAATGCGATACGATTGTTGAAATCGGAATTATATGATTTGGAATTACAGAAAAAAAGAGAAAAGCAAGCTGAAATAGAAGGTTCGAAAAAACGAATTGATTTTGGCTCGCAAATAAGGAACTATGTTCTGCATCCATATAAATTAGTGAAAGATGTCAGAACGTCTTATGAAACATCAGACGTGCAATCGGTTCTTGACGGAGAGATAGACGATTTTATCAAATCTTATTTGATGTCTATGGCGGAATAGGTTGAAATAGAAACCATTATTTTGACCAACAACATGTATTTGATAATTAAGCAATGATAAAGAACAAACTAAAATATTATCTTTGTCGTTATAAAGTAGAATACATAGTTTACTTTTGTGTAAAAAGATAGAATGCTAAAAACACCATATATATTTAGTTCTATGCAAAATCGTAAAAACAAGAAGTTCTGCAATTCTTTTTTTAACGCAGATTTTGCTCTAAAAGGTCGATTAATTTACCTAGTTTCTTTTGTTTTTATTCTTTCTATTGCTATCCCTGTTGAAGTTAAAGCACAATGTGACAATAGTTTGAAACGTGAAGCATACAAAAGTATAGAGTCAGGAACCTATTTGCGTGATTTTAGAATTTCTTTGCCGGGAGGAAGGGCGAAAAACCCTCCAACTGATGAAAAAAACATTATACTTAATAAGGGTAGCCGATACCGATTCTCCATAGCTTCAGATCCTCTTTTGGAAGCTATACCTGTTATCAGAATTTATGATAGTTCTACCGAGTATATAACTGTCGATAATGGCACCATGTCTGTGCATTTTGACTTTGTTTGTAATAAAACGCAAGTTTACTACGTTTCGGTTAGCTTTAAAAATGCGCGAGATGGTTGTTGTATTTTGATGCTCGGATTAATGGAGTCAAAATAGAAATTTAAAAAAAAATTGCTGTTAAACAGTTATTGACTTGCAAATTAAGATCCTGTATATCGAAGATTTGGTTATTTGGCTTGCACGTTAACTACTCAAGACTAACTTCAATATTGAGAGTTACTAAATTAGATTATTTGTATGATTTATAGTGATATAACTGCTTTAAAATCAAAAATCAATCAACTATATAGCAACAAAACACCCTTTTTCTTTATTGTCAATTACGAACAAACTGAAGGCTACTGTATTGAGGCTCCTTTAAATCAAAGAGAGATATTTTTTAAATTCCCCAATGCTGATAATAAGCAATTTGCTAAGCCATCAAAACGTATAACGTTTGAGGTTATTACAAATAATCCCGAGGAATATAAAAGTAAGTTTGAAAAACTGCAAGAGTTTATAGCAAGCAAAGAGATTGTATTTGCAAACCTAACTGATAAAACAGAAATTAAAACAAACGCTTCCATCGAAGATATTTTCGCCCTTAGCGAATCACGGTATCAACTGTTTGTTCCTGAAAGATTTGTATGTTTTTCTCCCGAGCGATTTGTAAGAATAGCAGATGGCAAAATTTACACAAACCCCATGAAAGGTACAATAGATGCCTCAATCCCCTACGCTGAAGAAATTATATTGAATGATAAAAAAGAGATTGCCGAACATACAGCTGTTGTAAATTTTTTAAGTAATGAGTTGAAAACAGTTGCAAAAAATGTTAAAACTTCACGATTTAGATATATTGATAAAGTTAAAAACAACAGGAAAACCTTGCTACAAGTTAGTTCTGAAATCGTAGGCGAACTGTTGCCTGATTATGAAAACCATTTTGGAGATATTGTTTTTAATCTTCTTCCGGCAGGCTCTATTGGAGGAACACCAAAACAGAGGGCTTTTGAGTTGTTAAGTAAGATTGAAGGTGTTAAAAGGGGCTACTATTGTGGTATTGCAGGCTATTTCGATGGTAATGAGTTTGATAGTGCAGTTTTAATTCGTTTTATAGAGCAAAATACAAAAAACAATAAACTATATTTTAGAAGTGGCGGTGGAATAACTATAGACAGTGTTTGGGAAAAGGAGTATCAAGAAGTCTTGAATAAGATTTATTTGCCGTTTTGTTTAAAGGAGCCCGTTTTTGTTGAGACTTTGAAAATTGAAAACAACAAGATTTATAATTTTAAGTTACACCAAGAGAGAATGCAGAAAACAGCATTCCACTATTATGGAACAAAGCCCAAATTACATATTGATTTTTCAACTATCCCCTCTGATTTAAAGCAAAAAACCATAAAGTGTAGAGTTTTATATTCGTCAGATGTCAAGGCTATTGAATATCATGCATATAAGTTTAAGAAAATCAATTCTCTTCGTGTTGTTAATGGTAACGATATTGAGTATAGTTATAAATCAATTGACAGGGACTGTTTAAACAGCCTGTTCGAACAAAGGGCAGGAGCCGATGATATTATTATTGCAAAAAACGAAAAAATAACCGACAGTTCGTTTGCTAATCTTGTATTTGAAACATTTGATGGAGAGATGTTTACTCCAAAAACTTTTTTGCTTGAAGGAACAAAGCGCAAAAGTCTGATAAACAGTGGTGTAATAAAAGAGAAAGATATTACAATAGCCGATATGCCAAAGTTTAGGAAAGTTTATCTAATCAATGCAATGATTGATATTGACGATGATATTTCTGTAAGTACAGAATCTATCATTTTTAGTTAAAGTAATCTTTATGCTTTGTCCTTGTTTTTCTTGCTTCCCTCGTACATTTTGTAGTGCAAAAGACGACACTCTAACTTGCCGTTAAAGAGTTTGATTTTCTTTTCAGCTTTTAAGCCAAAGTGATTTATAGCATCGAAGTTAGAGCTGATTATCCATGCTTCGTTATCCTGATAATGATGTTTAAGTTGTGAACCTATTTCATCGTAAAACTCCTCGACTTTTTCAATTTGTAAACGTTCATCGTAGGGAGGGTTCATAAAGACAAAAGCGGGTTTATTGTTGTTTTCGCTATCGAAAAAATCTTTGTTTTCAAATTTTATAATATCTCGTACTCCTGCACGTCTAGCATTGTTTATAGAGATGCTTATTGCTTTTTTGTCAATATCACTACCGTAGATTTGAGCACTACTTGAAATCTGTTTTTCAACTGCTTCTTTTTTGATTTTGTCGAAAAGTTGTTTGTCGAAATCTAGCCAAGTCTCAAAATTGAACTTACGATTTAAACCTGGAGCAATGTTTGCTGCAATCATGGCTGCCTCTATGGGGAAAGTTCCAGATCCACACATTGGGTCTATAACATTGGTTTTTTTGTCCCAACCTGAAAGCAAAATAATTCCGGCAGCTAACACTTCACTGATTGGAGCTTCAACTTGTTCGGTGCGATAGTTACGTTTACCAAGCATTACACCCGAACTGTCTAAAGAGACTATTACCATTGTTCCGCTGATATGAATATTAATGCGAACATCTGGATTTTCTGTATCAACCGAAGGTCGTAGCTCAGTACTATCACGGAAACGGTCAACAATTGCATCTTTTGTCTTTAGTGCCACATATTGAGAATGTGTAAAGATGTTACTATTTACAACCGAATCGACTGCAAACGATTTTTTTATGGATAAATAGTTTTCCCACCCAAACCGTTTGATGTTTGAATATAGTTGTCTTTCGTCGTTCGCACGGAAAGCATGTATTGGTTTTAATATTTTAATGGCGGTGCGCAGCCATAAGTTGCTTTTGTATAATAAACTGTTGTCGCCACGAAATTTAACAGCGCGGTTTAAAACAGAAATATCGGTTGCTCCTATAGCGTTCAACTCCTCTGCCAGCACGTTTTCAAGCCCGTAAAGTGTTGTCGCTATTATGTCAAATTTTTCCAATTTTCAGTTTAGTTAATGTAGTTATAGGACTTCTATTATGTAAGAAATGTCGTACAAAGGTAGGTATTTATTGGCTTATCGTCCAAACAAGAGGTAATTATAAGTTATTTTGAATCTTCCCAAGGATTAAAATTAGTGTCTGTTTATTTTCTAACTATTATTTTAAAAACTTGTTGTGTTGAGTTTACTTTAACTTTCATGTAATTTATGTCCAACGTGCTTGCAGGAGTCGGAATTACTATGTCGTTTACTCCTGAAGTGATACTGCGAGTGTCTTTCCATAGTAATGCGCCGTTGGAGCTGATAATTGATATTTCGCAACTGCTTTCAGTATCAGAAATTACCGTGAACTTAATTTCGTTTTTAGCAGGATTAGGAGATGGAGGGAATATATGAATGTTATCGTCAAAAACATAGCATTTGTAGTTGTTGTCAGGATTTTGATCGAGTTGAATTGTAACGGCATCTAAACAGACATATATTGGAGTTCCTCTTTCGGGGGTATTCATCCTTGTGTGCAAAGTGTAACCCGATTCATTTCCCGGGTATAATGTAGATTCGAAAATTTCTGAGAAACTTGTACCGTTGTCAAATCTGACATTTATTACAAATTGCGACAGGGGAGAGGTTCCGTTATTTCGGAAAACAGGACGTATTAGTATTTTGCCATCATAAATTACCGCCGACAGTGATTTTACTTCCAAATCAACACTTGGAACCAAGGCTGTTAGAACCCTGTTTGTGGAGTCACTACACCCTTTGTTTGTTTCAACTGCAAGCCCAAAATTGTACGCTCCTTCACTGTTTATTTGGTGCGTAATCGATGCATTGTCGCTTAAAAAAACATTGTCAATATACCAGCGGTAGAAGTGAGTTATAGAAGGATCTTCGGCGAATAGCGTTGCTGTAGTTGGAATATAAACAGTATCGAGCGGTGTGCTAATTATTGCATCGGGCGTTTCGTAAATTATAAGCTGTGATTGTTTCATATCAGTACAACCAGCACTGTTTTCAACAGTTAACGTCAAACTGAAAACTCCTGATGTGTCAAAAGTATAAAGGAATAGTTCTTCGATGTTTCCGACAGGTTGAGATATTCCCCACACTTTAGAAATTATATTTTCATCTTCACCGGGCAGACTGTTGTCGGTTAATGTAACTATATCTTTGGCACAAACTTCAACATCGTTGGGTAAAGATGTCGGTTTTCCTGAAATTAAAACAGTTTTTACAATTGTGTCTTTACAGTGATTTACCTGTTGTGTTGCAACCAATTTCACAGGGAATTTTCCAGTTCCGTTGAACAGATGTTCAGGATTGATTAGAGTTGATTGGGATAGTGAGTCAAAATACCATATATAATCTACCGAAGTGCCTAACCAACTGGAGCTTTGGTTGAAAAAGGCAACAGGCTCGCCCTCGCAACCTTTTCCAAAAGTGAAATCGGCAATAGGCGAGTTTTTAACATTAAACATTGACTCAATAGAGTCGGCACAGCCCTTATCCGAAATTGTTATAAGAGAAACAGAAAAGTTGCCTGCACTGTCAAACGAATGATTGAAACCAGAGGTGTAATATTGTGTCCCATTAACGTCCCAGTGCCACTCTGTTATTTCGCCATCATCTATAGTTGATGTGCTTTGGAACAAAACATCGTTTCTTTCGCATGCAGAATTTGGGACAAAACTAACATTAGGAATGTGGTTAACTGTTGCATAAAAAGATGTGTCTTTATAACACCCTGCTGTAGTTGTAACATGCAGATATACAGGTAAATTCCCTACTTCCGGATAAATATAAACTGCTTCGTTTCCAATTATGGTGTCTGTTTGGTTAAAAATCCAAAAACATGTATCAATACTTGAACTATCGTTAGTTTGCGACAAGCTGTTGAACACAAAATTGTTACCTTTACAAATTGGAGTGTGGTCGAAAGCAATATTTGGGGCATTGCCTAGAATATTTATCTGTACAGTGTCGTAAGCAATGCAGCCGTTGATATTTGTTACAGTAACGCTTGCTTGAGTATGATTATCAACTATAAACCAAGGCAATGATGAACCATCAGACCAAAGATAAGTGACCGCTTCTTCAGCTCCGTTTTCTAAAACAATTCGATTTCCGTTACATAATGCCTTGTCGTCTCCAAGTGTGGCAGTAACGGGAAACATATCAACATAGGCATCAAACTCTTTTTGAATAAAGCAACCAAGGGTGTCGATTACTTTTACCCAGTATGTTCCTGGTTCGGAGATAGAAATTGAATTAGCTGTATCGTTGGTTGACCAAACAACAGAATAATCTCCGGTTACGTTTACTTCGACTGTTTCTTGTGAGCCATAGCAAAAAACGATATCTGTTGGTAATAGAGGTTCAAAAAAGTTAACATTTATAGTATCCGATGTTATCCTTCCGAAGAAATCGGTAGCTGTAACCCAATATTCTCCTGACTGGTTGACCGTAATTTGCTCAGTGCTATCGCCAGTTGACCACTCAATATCAGAGTACCCTTCGTTGACTTGTAGTGTTATGGGACAAAAACCATAATCAACAGTGATATCTTCTCCCAGTGAAATAGGAGGCGCATATTTGTCCATCAGGTACTGTTCAACCTGCTGACGTTGGGTATCTGTTAGATTAGTATCGTAAATAATTATTTCGACTATGTCACCATTGAAAAATCTAGAGTTATTATAAGCTGCGCCAACTGTTAATCCATTTATTCCCATATTTCCAGCATCGCCGGAAATTTTTAGAACACCGTTGTCAAAAAAATTTGTTGGTGAAGAGAGTATTATTGAACTTACTGTGAGATTTGATGTTTCAGGCTTTGTATAATATAAACCCAAGTAGGCAGAGCCTTTTGCGTTGATTGCGAAAAACTCCAAATTTGAATAGGGCTGACCAAGTGTCACTCTATTAAATTCATCTACTCCGTCCAAAATGTTTTGTGCTTTGGGAATATTCCTTTTCCATACAACAAAATAAGTGACAGGTTGATTCATTAATTCAGAAAAACTAACTTTTAGCTGGTCGTTTGTGCCGTCAAAACGAATAGCGGGATGACCAGCATATATGTTTGAAGTTTTTAAAGGTCTGTTTACTTCATTTGATTGAGATAGGTGTAAATTATTACCACTTGCATCATACCATTGCGAGACCAATCCACTTACAAGCTCTACACTGTCAGCTTTAAGCCAAAGTTTTAGATTATCTGTTGGAATTTGTGCTGATATGGAATTTATTGTAATCAGCCATGATTGCAACAAAAACAGCAGAAATATAAATCTAAAAAAACCGGACATAGAGTAGCAGAATTGAACCCATAAATATAAAGTTAATTTACGTAATGGTAAATATTACACTATTTTGTTGGTCAAAAATAATGTTAAGTCAATAAGTTTTGGAATAATACTAGAAAAATATAATGTGAAAAAAATTGTTTTTGTTTATAAAAATATCCGATTGATTTATATAAATAAATATCTATTTGATTTAACGAGTATTGAAGTTTTTACATTGGGGGAGGAGTGTTTTTCTAGTTTATGTTTTTCTATCTGTTTATATGCTTTTTAGTTTTCTTACTAACTTTTCCGTTTGCACCTTTCTAGAGTACATCTCTGCTCCAACAGTATGGTTTTCTATGTAACCTTTTTCTTCAAACTCATGGCACAGATCATCTAAAACTTTATGTAAATGCTCTCTATCTTTAACAATAATTCCACTATTTGTTTTTCTAATCAAATCGGCTTGTAAACTTTCACTTAACCCTTTGATTGGTTTATAGTTAAAACACCTTTTTTTCAATAAATTTGCCTCCTCGTCATTTTCAAAACAGAGAATAATCTTACGATTTAAAGCTAAATAGTCATATATTTTTGTGCCCATTATTGAATAGTCATTGAATAGAAGTAAAATGTTTGATTTAGATAACTCTTGAACTAATTGATTATTTGGAATTTTAGGAAATATTTTAATGCTATCTTTTAAATTGCCACGTTGTTCAATAATACTATAAATCTCTTTTTTATTGCTTATACCATAGAAGTGAATTCTAACTTTTCTATTAGAGTTAATTTCTAAATAATCTGAAATTACATTTAGGAAAAGCTTATAAGGATGGTATTCATAAATAATACCAGCTAAAGATATTGTCAGAGTATCATTGTTTTGAATAGTTTTTGTATAGCTAGTGAAAATATTTTCATCATATCCGTTTGGAATAATCACAAAAGGTTTATTTTTTACTAATTCTTTTATTTTGAAACTAAAAAATTCTGAAACGGTAGAAATAAAAGAGACATTTTTTAAGTATTTTTTTTCCAAAATGGGTGTAAAATATCTAAAAAACAGCCCCTTGCGTCGAGATGTATTCTGGCTCCAAGGATCTCTATAATCTGCAACCCAAGGGATATTAAATTTTCTACTTAATTGGGAAGCGTATTTAAACAAAATAAAAGGTTCGCCGGTAGTTATAATTATATCAACTCTATTATCTTTTAAAAAGTTTTCAGCAGCTTTAAATAACTCATATTTTGTTCCTATTGGTAAAAACCATTGCCCAATTTCGTTCCAGCCAGTAGATATTTTCTTTAACAAGTTAGAGAGAGGGTCGTTTTTGCTTTTTAGAGTTAAGCGATTTGAAAGAGTCGCCTTGTATGAGGTTTTTATTAAAATGCCCTTTTCTGTCTCTTCAACTTCGACTTCTTTTGTTTTACTTGGCTGTATGTAGTCTAAAGTGTTGCCATGAATTGGGTTCCAATTACGAGTAACTACTATAGGGAAGAGTCCCATTTTCTTAAAGTTCTCGTACCAGTAACTCGGGCGTAACCCTCCAACAGAAACGTAAGGGGGAAAATCATAAGCTAATATTAGAACTTTTTTCATCGTTGGCGATATGAAAAATTAGAATAAAGCGTACAATATTCGGTGCAAATATAGTTAAGAAACAGGAATACAAAAAGTCACTTCGAAATATAAACTCAGTGACCGTTCACGATCACTGAGTTTGTTGTGATGTGTTGAGCGGAGCCGAAGTGATGCCACCACCATAAAATTTATGTTAGCTCAATATGCTCTTTTAAAGCTTCACGTGTGCGCTCAATAATCAATTGGTAGAAATCATCTTTTTTATGGTCTATTTGTACAGCCTCTAAGGCTCGATAATATCTTTGGCGATTTGCCAAATCTCCTTTTAGGCTGACAATAGGATATCCGTTTTGCAAAAGAATAAGATTCATAACCAAACGAGAGGTTCGCCCGTTTCCGTCAATAAATGGGTGTATTGATACCAAGCGTTCATGCATCTCTGCTGCTAATATTACAGGATGTAACCCGTTTTTTTGTTGGTTGTAAAAACGAAAATAGTCGTCCATAAAGCCATTTAACAAAAAGGCTTCGGGTGGTATATGCCTACTCCCAGTTATACGTACTTGTGCTGTTCTATAAACTCCTGCTCCGGCTTTATTGATCCCTTTCAAAATTAATTGATGTATTTGTTTAAGAACGGTGTCGTTCAAATCAATTTTTCTTGAAGCTAAATCGATAATAAAGTCTATAGCCTCTTGATGATTAATTGCTTCTAAATGTTCGCGCATTGTTTTCCCACCAATAGTTATACCTTCGTTCACTACAAGGTGCGTTTCTTGGAAATCAAGGGTGTTGCCCTCGATTTGATTGCTTTCGTAGGTATATTTGGTACGAAAGTAGTTTGCCATTTTTTGCAATTGGGTTGTGTTAAGAGGTTTTTGATTTTCCCACTGTTTTTGCAGTTTAGATAATTGCTTTAACGCTTCGCTTAAATGGGAGATGTTAATTATCTCCATTTTATTTTTGCCTGAAAGGTAGGGGATACGTTCTTCTCTTACCTCATTTAGAACTTCACTTGCATATTCGGGGTACTCTTTTAATATGTTTACTACTCTGTTTTTCATTCTTTCTTTTAGTAATTGTTGATAATCAATTGAAAGCAGTTGTGCTAATTTTTGTAATTGTTGGAGAGTCGGCTCACGTTTTCCAGATAGGATACGGCTCATTAAACTTGAGTCTATTCCCACAGCATTGGCAAGTTCGAAAATTTTTATTCCCAACTCTTTTCGTTTTATTTCTAATATTGTTTGCATAATGACTATATTTTACATGACAAAAATAGTCATATTTTGTTATAAAAGAAAGAAATTATGACAAAAAGTGTCAACTTTTATCATACGTTAAACAGGAAACTATACAACCAGTATAAAAGGTTATTTATTAAAATACATTTTTATTGTATCTGTAATCAAATCAATCTCTTGTTGTTTTAGATTTGCATACATTGGTAGTGTGATTTCATTATCACAAACATATTCAGTTATGGGCAAACAAGCAGGATATTTTTGATATATGGAAAACTTGTGTATCGGTGGATAGTGGATACTTGTTTGAATTCCTTTTGAATGTATAAAATTTCTTAATTCATCTCGTTTTTCAACAGTTGAATTTTTTAAAACAATTGGCATAATGTAGTTAGACACAAATTCTCTATTATCCTTGAAAGGAATAATAACTTCTTCGATACCAGATAACTTTTCAACATAATACTTTCTTACGTCAACTCTTTTTTCCAAATCTGCTTTGAGTTTTCTTAGCTGAACAATTCCGATGGATGCACGAATGTCGTCCATTCTAAAGTTATAACCTAAATCTACAACATCGTAACTTGTAGCATGCCATTTTGATCTTTGATATGACATAGTAGTCATTCCGTGCGACCTCAATAGTTTACAGCGTTTGGCAAACTCGTCGTTGTTGGTAACAAGCATTCCTCCCTCACCAGTGCTAATGTTTTTATTGGAGAAAAAGCTAAAGCATCCAACATCTCCAATGGTTCCCAGTTTCTTCCCTTTATATTCCGACATAGGTCCATGGCAAGCATCTTCAATTACTTTTAAGTTGTGTTTGCGTGCTATAAGCATTATTTCATCCATATCAGCAGGAAAACCTGCCATATGTACTACTATTATGGCTTTTGTTTTGGCTGTAATGTTTTTTTCAATCTCTTTGGGGTCAATGTTCATATTGCCTGTACTTTTTATATCACAAAAAACAGGTGTAGCCCCAACATATCTAATACAATTTACTGATGCCACAAAACTCAACGAAGGACATAGCACTTCATCGCCCTCTTTGATATCGCATAATATGCATGCCAAATGTAATGCGCCTGTGCAGTTTGCCAGACTTATTGCATGCTTTACATTCAGAAGTTCAGAGAACTCCTTTTCCAATTCTTCACATTTTGGTCCAGTGGAAATCCAGTTTGAGCGTATTGTCTCTGCTACAGCATTTATCTCTTTTTCGTCAAAGTTTAGGTCAAAAAGTGGGATTTTGTATTCCATATCAGCGATTATAACGTAAATTTTATATAAGTCTTTAAGAATTGATAATTTTTAAATTACAATTAGTATAACAATAAGTTTTCAGACAGTTTCCTTATGATTTCTATGGACAAAGTTACAGAGATTTGTTTTATTATTATGAGTTTTAAATTTTATCTTTTTTTAAGATATTTTTAATTATAATTGTTAAATTCAATTTATGCTGTCTCAAAAAAATAGTGCTAATTATAATACACGTTACAAGGCTCAAACTTATTAAAGGATAGTATTTCCCCTCAACTACAAGATGGTTAAAAAAGTAAATAAGAAGTATATATAGGCATAGTACAGCAGTAATTATAATACTTTTGTTTAGTTTAATTTTCAAGTTTGCTATTTTTCTCCCCAAAATAAATAAAAACACAGACATAGCTAAGTACGATATTATTTGAGAAATACCACTGACAACAAAACCATATTTCCCCATAAAAATAAAATTAATCAACAGACCCAAAATTCCTGCAATAACTATTCCGCATAATATATAAATGTTTTTTTTACACAGATTAAAACTTATAGAAAATTGATTAGATGCTAAATTAAAAATACTTGCAAAAGCTATTAAAGGAACTACATATATTACATTTATATAACTATAATTTGTCAAAATTAACGTTAAAAATGGGGCAATAGCAATAATTCCAATTATAACTATACAAGTAACAAAAATTGTTAAATCAAATACCTGTTGATAAGTGTTTTCTGCATCATTATCCTTACGAATTGACATTACATATGGACCTATAGCCATGCGTATCATGTCTGATAAAACTGAAATTGGTAAAACTAATTGCATAGCAAGTGCCAATAAAGCTACATCATCTTTTTTTGGCAATACTTGGGCTCCGACAAACTTGTCGGCATTCGTAATTATTACAGAAAAAATACTTGATAAAATAAAGGGCCATGCATAAATAAATATTTTTTTTAATAGTGCTTTGGAGAAGTTCTTAATATAAACATAAGTTTTTGCTTTGTTTGTATATATTATACTAACTAATGAACGAGAAAGAATTTGTGCTATAACAACTTCTACTATGCCAAGTTTAAACACTGCCAGAACTAACCAAACTAAAATTAAAGTAAAGCAAGCTTCTAATAGCACTATTGTAATAGCAGATTTAGCTTTACGTTCTATTCTAAAAAAATTAAGATTAGTATTGTTAAATATATAAGGGAATAATTGAACGCCTATTAAAACAAGACATAGTTTTAAACTATCTGCATTTGTTGTATCAACAACAAATAGTCTATAAAGAAATTGCGAGGAAAAAAGCAAAACAAATAAAACACAAATGCTAACTACTAATTGATAGTAAAACCAAGAAGTCAGCACAATTTTTCTATATCTTAGATTATCATATTCGTAATAATAAAAAAATACGCCTGCATTCAGTGCTGTAAGAAATGTTAAGACTGAAAAAACAGCCTGTAGCATTACCAAATTTGAATAATCAATTTTTCCTAAATAATTTGCGTATAAAGGGATTAAAAACATCGCAAATATTCGAGAAAAAACATTCCCAAAACCGTAAATTAAAGTTTCATTTATAAATCCCTTTAGTTTTGCCATCTGCTATTTTTTGATTTACAAACAGTCTGTTTAAACGTGTGATTTTTTCAAATACTGTTCAATCCTGAAGGTGTTATTGTAACAATCAGCTTCTTTTAAAAATAATTGTCAGTCCATTTGCTCATGGTTTAAAAGTTTCCCCATTTATTTTTTTGCTCTGTCTGCGCATTAATACCTCTGTTATTCTTTTAACCCTTGGCTGCACTCTATACATAATTTTAGTAATCAAATAATGAAATTTATTGTTCAAGTTTTTTTGCCATTTGATAGCATAAGAATTAAATATCTCTTTCTTAGTTAGCAAATACATTATTTTCATAAGTGGAACATGCACGTTTTTTTGATAATAATAACTAACTAATTGTTCTTTTAACTGATCATAAACCGACCAATACCAAACATCATATTTATGTAAGTTTACCTCTAAGGTTTTGACACATTCGTTCCAAATGTTTTTGGCTTCACTATTACGGGTTACTCGGTAATAGTCTAATATTCCTAAAATTGAATATATAAATCCATTTAATACGTATGATGGGGTTTTAGTTGGATACTCTTCAAACCACAAGTATCCATTTTCATCGATTCGTCTAAATCCTCCTTCTTCATACTCCAAATAAAAGGATTTGAAAACCCTGTGAGATAAATCTAAATATTTTTCATTGTTAAGTAATTGATAAGCCCTAAGAAATACGGAAATTAATTGTCCTTGAGTCATGCCAGAAACCCAACCTTTGGGAATATTATACTGTTTATTAAACCCTTGTCTAATTACTATCGAATTGTTTAATGGTTCGGTTATATTTTCTAACCAATTTACACAATTAATAAATATTGATTTAGATTTATCAATCTCTATGCCTTTTACATAAAAGTCGTATTGCATTAAAGCATATTGAATAGTAGTAATGGGTGCATAATATTTAATGCCTCCCTGTAATAAAATGTAAGGAATTCCATTGTCGTCTAAAGCTGCAAAAATTCCATTATCAACATGTACTATTGCTGGCGTAATGTCTTGATAATAAGCTCCTAGTTCTCTATCCCACGATATATTGCCAACATCTATTAATATGCTATTATCTATTCCTTTCATACGGTTTTTAATCAATTAACAATTGAGTTAAAAGTTTATATAGTTTTCTTCTTTCTCTTTTAGTTTGATGTGTTTTATCTATGTTTACTTGCTTGTATATATCAATAAAATAGGGCATTACGGCTTTCCATGTTGCAAAATCTAAAATAGGACTAACGTTATTAATACATTTTTGTTTAAGTTTATCGTAATTATTCAAAATATAAGTAAAGTTTTCCAATAGCTTAGTTTCTGAACTTCTAATAAAAAACAGACCCATATTTTCATATACTTCGTATGGTAGCCAGTTGCCAACTAATAAGATGTTTCCTGTTGCAAAAGCCTCTTTAATTGAACTTGACAGAGCATCGGTAGTTTGTGTGTTAACCGTAATATCTGATATTATTCTAATCTCGGCAATTTCATTATTTGTTAGCCAATGTTTTTTATCATTGTCGGGGTTTTGAAATGCAATAAACTCTATATCTAAACCCCGTAATTTTGTTAATAATTTTTCTGAATATTCCTTTTTGTTCCCATAAGTCATGGGCAAGAGTATGAAAAGTTTTTGTTTAATTTCTTTTGGTAACTTTTCTAAAACATCAAGAAATATAAAGTGTTGTTGTAGGGGATTTGCGCTATAACCAACAGTTACTACAATTTTATCTTTTTCGATTTTATATTTATCTCTATAAATTTGTCTGTTTTTTTCGTTATATAGTTCTGAAATTATATCTAATCTGGCAGAACCAAAATGTGCAAATTTTATTTTATCAACAAATTCAGGATAAATAGCTAAAAAGTCCTCTTTCATATTCGGACCTATCGTAATTATTTTAGCAGTCTCAAAAATTTTTTTTTGTGTTCTCCTTTCTTCCTCGCTACTTCTATAGAAATCAGATCCAAACAGAGTAGCGACAATCTTGCTACTTTGCTTTTTTATACTGTCCATATAGGGAGAGTAGTAATGCCCACACCATTGAATATCAACAATATCGTTATGTTTTATATATTTTTTTATTATTCTTTTGCGAAATAGTTTTCTATAGATTTTAAAGGCAAAGCCCTTCAAAAATCTTGGGTAGAGATATTTATACTCCTCTTTTTCGTTAAAAAACTGAAATGACCAAATATCCAAAGCAACAACAGAATAATTTCTTTTCTTTAATTCAGAAATAAATTCCAACGTTCCGGGATGCCAAAATGGAATAGGGGTTAATATATTTATCCTTTGTTTATTCATTTATCAGTTTTAAATATTGTTCCCACTCTCCAATATCTGTCCAAGAATTTTCGCTTACAGGAAAAACTCCCACTTTTCTATCTTCTGATTTTAATTTTTTAATTAATGAGGTTATATGATAAAAAGTGTTTTTAGGGATTTCGTTTATTAAATGTGGTTCCAGAATGTAAAATCCGGTATTTATACTAAAAGTTAGTTCTGGTTTTTCTGTAATTTCTTTTAGTAGCCCCTTTTCTCCAGTTTTTATAGTCCCATAGGGTATTGAATATGTTTTAAGAGCAGCAACAATTGTTAACTCGTTTTTGTTTTCATAGTGATATTGCAAAATCTCAGAATAATCTTGGTCTATTAGTATATCACAATTTGTTACAAAAAAAGTAGATTTAATTTTTCCTTCTAATAAATGCAAGCTTCCCGCAGTTCCTAATGGTTTGCTCTCTTCAAAAAAGTTTATATCATATTTATTATCACTAAAGTTGTTGAGATAATATTTTATAAAATCTGCTCTATAGTTAATGGATATATAAAAATTATTACAAGCAAATTTTGCAAAGCTATCCATAATATCTTCAATTATGGTTTTGTGACCAATAGGTATCAATGGTTTTGGTAAAACATTTGTCAGGGGTTTTAATCGTGAACCTTGGCCTCCTGCCATAATAACAACAGGTAAATTGATTTTTTTATACTCTTTTTGCCGTGAACTGCCAATAATATCTTCCCAGTATAATATTTTTTTCAAATAACCTTTGTTATCTATTACAGGCATGGATTCGGTACGATTTTCAATCATCACTTGCCTGATTTCTTCGTATGATTGATTCGTATGTGCAATGGTTATGTACTTTCTAAGTATTTTCTCAATGGGCGTGTCGAGGGGATGTTGGTTAATTATTGCTCTTTGTAAGTCTCCTATACTTAGAACCCCAATAAATAAATTTTCTTTGTTTGTAATAAAAAGCAATTTTCTTTTTCTTTCGTCCATAAGTTTCATAGCCGAAAGGATAGTATGGTCTAATGATATAATATCTTCATGTTTCATAACTACATATTGTCTTTAATTTTTCTCGCTGGCATACCAACGTATGTGCCGGGTTCCGTGATATCTTTAACGACCACTGTGCCCGCTCCTGTAAAAACATTGTTACAAATTTTAACATCGCTACTTATAGTAGAACCTACACCAATAAAACAACATTCTCCTACATCAGCTCTTCCTGCAATAGATACTGCTACTGAAATAAGACTGTGCTTTCTTACAACTGAAACATCGGCAATACAGCTATTAATTTGTATAAATACATTGTCTTCTATTATTGAATCGATGAGTATAACAGATTTCGGAAAAATTAAGACACCTTCCCCAATTTTTGCAGTAGAATCTATAATGCAACTCGAATGAATAAAAGTGGCAAAAGGTATTTTGTTTTTGAATCTCTCAAAAGCATCTTTTCTGTATTGCATTCTTGTGTAGCCTACAGCAATACTAAGTTCATCAAAAACGCCTTGTTTGTATTGCATTTCTACGTCATCTAATTTGCCAAGAATAGGATAATTATTTACAATTGTGCCAACTGGCGTAAAATCATCATAATATCCTACAACTTCAAATTGGTTGTCTTCAACCATATAATGCCCTACATGGCGAGCCATTTCTCCAGAGCCTATAAACGCGACCCTTTTCATATCTTGTCAATGTTTATTTTAATTTGATTAAAAATATTTTCTTTTAAATTTAACAAGTTTTCTCTATTATCAGTTTTTAAAACAAAATAACCATATCTATCAATACTGGAAACAATTTTAGGAATTTTGTCCCCAACTTTTAAATCAAAAGAGTAGTCAATTACCTCAGGTATGTTTAGAATTTGTTTTACATCATTTATTTTAGAAATAATACCCGGTTCAAAACAAAAAAAGAATATTCCTGCAACACTAAGCTTTTTGTTAGAAAAATTTGGTTCTTCATCTAGTGCAATTTGTAACAATGCTTTTTCCATATTGATACCTGTAGATGCTTTAACAAGTGTCGAAGATATAAAATCCCCACCAAGTCTGGGACTAATTTCAATTAAAGTTATTTTTCCATCTTTAATTTTTACCTCATTATGTGCTCCACAATTTTCAAAACCAAATGCTTTTGACACGTCTTCGATTAAAGTTTCCAACTTTTTATGAACATCTTTCTCTAACAAAGCAGGTTGTATGTGTCCTAACTCAACGAAGTAAGGTAAAGGAGTGACTATTTTTTCGGTAATTTGTACAATCTTTGATTTTCCATTAAAATGTAACGACTCTACGCTATATTCTTTGCCATCAATAAATTCTTCTGCAAGTAAGTAAGGCTTTTGAGTGTATTGTATTGATTCTTTAAAAATATTTTCTAAATCATTTTTATTTTTACAAAGAACGACCCCTCTACTTCCCGAATTATCCGTAGGTTTAATGACAATTGGGAAATTTATTTCATCGTTTGCTGTTTTAATAACGTTTCCTTTTGCAAAAGGGAACCCCAATTCAGCAAATTTTTTTTTCATCAAAAATTTATCTGTACATAATTTCGCTGTTTCTTCAGAGAAAAAGTTGAATTTATATTTTTTGGCAACTTGTGCCATCATGACCAAGGGTTTATCTGTGGCTGCCGTAACAATAGCATCTGTTTTGTGCTTTTCTACAACTTTACATGTGCCTTCAAAATCTTGTCCATCCACAACTTCAAATGCATCAGCATACAGTCGAGCAATGGCTTTAGGATTGGGATCAATTACAACTGTATAAAGATTCTTGTTTAAACATTCTTTAATTAAAGATAGTTGAAAATTAGAACCTCCAAATACTAAAATAGATTTTTTATTTTTCTTCATAAATCTGTGTTCTTCAATCTACTAGAACTTTAACAATAAAGCTCAAATTCTTTGTTAACTTTATATTCATATGTTTTTATGAAGATAGTTCATATATTTAGTGTTATTAAGTAGTTTCAGCACAAGAAGATCGAATATTTTATATTTATTGCTTGTTATTGCAAATATAGTTTTTATTCGGTAGCTGTTATTAACTAACAACGTTCTCTTTTTTTTCCTTGTTCAATATTATAATAAAAACCGTTCCAAGAAACAGAAACGGCGTAATCGGTATTTTAAAACGTACTAATGCTCCAAAGTTCGATGTTGAAATGCCTACGCCTATTGCCATAAAAAGTGCAAAAATAAAGCAGAAAATTAAGAATCGGTTTTCTTGTATTATCTTTAATGTTTTACGAAGCCCAACTTTAAATATTACATACAAAAAAAGCAATAAAAGAATAGTGTTTTCAATTGCAGACATAAGCATAACCAATGATCTTGAGTCCCATAAAAATGGACGAAACAAACCTGCGACTGCCGCCGCTGGCATTACAGAAAGTGCTCCACCAATGGTTGGTTCAAAATCGCCAATATCGAATGCCGAGCCTTCGTAATACTCTTGCTTTAAATCGTATTGTGTAATAGCTGCCTTTTGTAACATGCTCTCTATACTACCGTATGATCCTCCAACTGATGCCATAACGTAGTTTAGTGCCCACATGCCCATAAAACCAAACAAAAGTATTGTTAAGGGCAACACCGCTATTCTTAACACTTTGTTTTTTATTTTATTTATTTGGTCAAATCCGAGCCAGATAAAACCTGCAGCTATGTAAGTAAATAGTATGTATGGCTTTATGGTTATTACGATATATGCGCTGAAGAGTAGTACTAAAATATTCCAAATGCTCCATTTCTTTCGGAATACAATGGCGTGGAATTTAATAAAAAACAGCAATCCGAAAGTAAACGAAAATGTATCTTTAGTAATGCCCGAACCCCAAAAAGTTACCGAAGGTATAAAAAGTATTGCAACAGCTATCCATTTTTGCATTGAGGGATAAATGTCGGCCAAATATTTATAAACTTTCCAATTAATCAAAAACATTGTAGCTGAAACACATATCGTTGTCAAATAGTAATTTTTAAGTCCAATGACGGTAAACAACGACAAATAACGATGTAGAGCATATATTTGTGGATCGTGAAAGCGTGGGTAATAGGTTATTGTGTGACTTAGTGTGTTTATGTTTTCGGGTGTAACTGTGTCAAACAACATTCTAAAAAATGCACGAGTATTGGTAAAAAGCATATCACCTAAGTAACATGAATTTGCGAAATAGTAGAAAGTGTCTCCGGAGCGTTGATAGTAAAAATCGTATATCAATCCAAAACACAAGCCCATTGCAACTTTGAAAATAAAACCCCACATAAACAGTTTGTTATCGCCAGACTCATTTCGTTTAAAAATTGACATGGCATGAAAAGCAAAGAACAGAACAGTTAAATAAATAACTATTAGCACTATATACAAAGGGGATAAATAGTTCTGTTCCATTTAAAATTCACAAACCGTTTTATGGTTGTAAAATATTACGTGCAAGTTTTGTGTTTATTCTACTTTAAGCAATTTGTTATATCTTGCAATGTTGTTAATTAATGCTCTGGCAGAGTCAACTTCGGTGTCGTGTCTTAAAAAGTTTTGAATGCGTCCACGTTGATAGTAGTAGCGACTTGCGATTTCTTCGTTTAATAGTAATATCAATTCATCTTTAGATAAAGTTAAATCACTTTCAATATCGCGTTGAATTTTTTCTTCAATCTCTTTTATGTTGTTTTCAACCAAATCGAAGTGTTTTTCTTGTTTTAGTGATTTAATTAATTCATCTAATTTCTCTTTGCTTTCTTTGTCGTAATGAAGTTCGCGTGTTTTTACAAACTCAATAAAACCGTCAAAATCCTGGTCGGTAATTGTGAAAACATCTGGCTTATCGATAGAGTTGTGTTTCGAAGCATATTGTGTTGCAAAATCAAAAATATGATTACCAACATATAGTTCTGTTGTTAAACGGCTCATTGTTTTCGCTTCCAGTTCGATATCTGGTTTAATACCACCACCATCATATACTTTTCGTCCGTTTTTTGTGGTAAACTCCGATACTAATGAATCAGGAATGTTCCCTACGCTACCATCTTCATTGCGGTTTGAATAGTCCAATGCTTGAATACATCGCCCCGAAGGTATATAATATTTAGCTGTTGTAAGTTTTATTTGTGCATTGTAGCTTAGTGGGCGTGTTGTTTGAACAAGCCCTTTCCCAAAGGTGCGTGTTCCCATAACAACTCCTCTGTCCATATCTTGTAGTGCTCCGGCAACAATTTCTGAAGCTGATGCAGAGCCTCGGTTAACTAAAACAACAACCGGCATTTTGGGAACAAAGGGTTCTTTTGTTGTTACAAAATCGCGATTCCATTGTTGAACTTTCCCTTTTGTTGAGACAATCAATTGGCCTTTGGGTAAAAACAGGTTGCATATCAAAATTGCCTCGTCTAATAAGCCTCCGGGGTTACCTCTTAAGTCTAAAATTAGCGATTTAGCTCCTTGATTTAGCAAACTGTCGATTGTGCTTTTAAGCTCTCCGGCACAGTTTTGAGTAAAATTGTTAAACTGTACATATCCAATGTTATTGTCAAATACAGTATAATATGGGATAGGATTAATATGTATATGTTCTCGAACTACATTAAACTCAATAGGTTTTGATTCTCCGTAACGTTCTACCAAAACTTTCATTGAAGTGCCAGGTGTACCTTTTAACTTTTCCGAGATAGCTTCAATGTTTTGGTTTTCGGTATCGAAATCGTCAATTTTTAATAAAATATCACCTGCACGAAGACCAGCTTTTTGACCGGCTAAGCCTTCGTAAGGGTCTGCTATTACTGCTCTTTTCCCCGATTTTCGAATCAATGCACCTATCCCTCCATAATTGCCTGTAGTCATAAACCGCAGGTCCTCAATTTTCGATTCTGGGATATAGTTTGTATATGGGTCTAATGTTTCCAACATTTTGTCAATGCCGTCTTTAATTAGCTTTCCGTGGTCAATTTCGTCAACATAAAATTGGTCTAATTCGTTAACTACGGTATAAAAAATATCTAAGTTTTTTATAACTTCGAAACTGTTATCGACTGCTCCAGTTAGTAATATTGTAAGTCCTACGCATGCAACAGCGATAATTACTCTTAATCTTTTAGATATTCGGTTAGTATGTTTGAATATATTCATGAATTTATATTTTAAGTTTCAAGGGATTAATCAAGTTGAAAGGATATAGTTAGACGTAATTTTCGCCAAAATTCTTTTTAATATCGCTAATAATTTTCTGTAAATTTTGTTCTTCGCTTTTTTTGCATATTAGTAGACAGTTGTCTGATTCTGCAACAATAAAATCTGTAAGTCCTTGAATGACAACAATCTTGTCAGGAGGTAAATCAAAAATGGAGTTTTCGGTATTGTAAGTGAGTATATTTGGGTTTACTCCTGCGTTTTGATTCTCGTTTTTTGCAACGTGTTCATAAAGCGAACCCCACGTTCCGAGGTCTGACCAACCAAAATCATCTGCAACAACAAAAACATTTTGTGCTTTTTCCATTATACCGTAGTCAATAGATATATTCTTACATATTGCATAGACTCTTTCAATTTGTTCAGTCTCTTTGTTGGTGTTGTAGTACTTTGAAATATCTCCGAATAGTGTTGAAACATCAGGAAGAAAAGTTGCAAACGCTTTACTTATTGTTTTCAGATTCCAAATAAAAATACCAGAATTCCATAAAAAATCACCACTATCAATAAAAACTTTTGCAAGCTCGAGATTGGGTTTTTCGGTGAACGTTTTTACTTTATGTATTGATTCAAAACCCTCAACCTCTTCGTCGAACTGTATGTAGCCGTACCCTGTGTCTGGTCGCGTGGGTTTAAGTCCTATTGTTACTAAATTATCGCTGTTGGCAGTAAAGTCTAACCCTTTGTTTATTACTGTTCTAAATTTATCTTCGTTCAATATAATATGATCCGAAGGGGCTACAATTATGTTTGCATTTGGATTTTTGCATCTTATTTTTTCGTTTGCATAGGCAATGCACGGTGCTGTGTTGCGACGCGCTGGCTCTAGCAACAGCTGTTCTTTTGATATAAAAGGTAGTTGTTCGTGTGTTATCTTCTCGTATTGCGAATTTGTGACAATGAAAATATTTTCTCTTGGACAAAAATATTCGTATCGTTCAAAAGTTTGCTGTATAAGTGTTTTACCTGTTTTTAATATATCCAAAAATTGTTTGGGTTTTTCAGAACGGCTTATGGGCCAAAAACGGCTTCCTATGCCACCTGCCATTATTATACAGAAATTATTGGGATTTTTCATATTATAATGTTTTACTGTCTTGATTTCTACAGATTCAATACTGTTGTTCTTTTATATATTAGGTTTGAGTTGTGGGGTTTGTTTTATAATCTAAATATAAGTGAAATGTATCTGACAATTAATATTTTGAATGTTTTTTTAAAAGTCTTGTTTAGCAGCGAACTTATTTTTTTAACGTCCAAAGATAGAAAATAATATAATTGTAACCACGAAATTATATTAATCAAAACCCAACATTAAAGTTTATATCCCCATCTGAAAGTATTATTAGACAATCCAACCAAGTCAATAATCCTATCTACAACAGTCATTGATAGTTGCTCTATTGTTTTTGGGTTAGAGTAGAACGAAGGTGTTGCCGGACACACTACACCACCCGCAGAAATAATTTGCTTCATATTTTTAATATGGATGAGATTGTAGGGTGTTTCGCGTGGCACCAAAATAAGTTTGCGCTGTTCTTTTAACATGACATCAGCAGTACGTGATATTAAACAGTCGGATATTCCACTGGCTATTCTCGCCAACATCCCCATTGACGAAGGACAAATTATCATAGCAGAATATTTGGAGCTTCCTGAAGCGAATGGCGCGTAGAAGTCGTTATTTTCAAACAGTTCAATTTTTCCTTCTGCCGAAGGTATAGCCGTGTGTAGCTCAGATTCCCATATTTTTACTGCATTTTCAGTAAAAACCAATGCGATTTTTTCTATTTCGCCAGAGCTTGATAGTTTGTCAATCAGAAGCTTAGCATATAACATCCCACTGGCTCCGCTGCAAGCTAAAACTATTTTTTTTAGATTGTCCGTGCTCATTGTTTTTTATGAGATTTAAAAACAAAGATAGATAAATATTTTTGACCTTGCATTCGAACACATTCGTCAAACTCGAAAGATTGTTAGCCAAAATAGAACTGTTTTTGTGCAACTTTACAGGTTATTAAACGTATCATTACTGTAATAATTTAGCAATATATCACTTTCGATTGTTAGCTGCTAATATTATTAAACTGAAAAAATCATTAATTATATGAGACTTGTTTTTTCCGGTATTTCACTAATGTGGATAGGTATAGTGATGTTTTTATCTTTAATGAATCCCACTTATAGTGAAGTGTCGCTTTTTCCCAATAGTGATAAGATAGTTCACTTTTTGATGTATGGTATTATGACTACGTTTTTCCTCTCATGCTTACAGTTAGAGAGGGGTATTTCACAATCAGTGATATTTTTAACCGCAATCATGGCTGCAATTGTTTTCGGAGGATTGATGGAATTAGCACAAGAGTTTTTGACAACCACTAATCATGCGAGTTTTTGGGATTTTGTGGCAAGTGGAGTTGGAGCTATAGTTGCTGCTTTAGTCTATAAACGTTGGTTGTGGAAAGCGATTGGGCAAAATTTTGCAACTTCAGTTGTAAAACAATAAACTATATCAAACAATCCTGCAGATAGTTGCATTATCGGTAGGCTTCATTTTTTCATAATCAAACTGTGTAATTAAATTTACTCCTGGAGTTTTCTCAATCTCAAAACTGCCGAATTTCTTGTCAACATTTAGTGCTTTGGCTCCGTTTATTGTCCCCCATTTTAGCAGTTCGTCAAATGAAAAATTTGTTTTCTCGAGCAAAAACAATATTTCGTTAAATATTGACAAATCTGTATTTGAAGCCAGACTATCTGTCCCTATACAAATTGGTACTTTATCACTCCATTGGCTGTAGTCTGGTAAAAGGCTATTAATAAACATGTTTGAACGAGGGCAGGTTACGGCAAACAGAGATATATTGTTTTCATGGGCAGTGTTAAGTGCTAAATCCCAATCATTTGCTGTGGCGTGTGTATTGTGCACTGATAGTAGCTGGCTGTTATTAATATCCTGCAGCATTAATTGAAACGGGTGTTTAGTATTGTTTGCGATATCAATAATGCCCAGTGAGTTATATAACGATTTTAGGGATTGTTGGCTATCGTTCAATTTTTCTTGTTCTATACTGTTCTCTAAAATGTGTATACTAAGAAGCTGATTGTTTTCGGTTGTGTAGATTTTGCGTAAAAGACTTTTGCTTAACGAGTAGGATGCATGTGGTGTTATGGTAGATGCTAAATTTCTTTGCTTATAAGCATTGCAAACAGATACTCCTTTATTATATATATCTGCCGATTTTTGTTGCACAAGCCCAAATAGTTCTACAAAAGTGTGATAATAGATTTTACTCGAAGCCTTTATCTCTAATGTATCAAGAGTATTGCTAATGTCGCCAACAGCCACAATGCCTTGGTTGTACATCAGTTTGTCGTATTGTTCGGCATATTCGACAATTTTTGCTATTCCGGTTTTTGGTCGTGTTATCATCGATTGTAAGAAGCTGCGCATACCTGTTCCTTGTTTGAAAAAGCCTTTAAGGTGTGATAACTCTAAATGTGTGTGCGCATTTACAAATCCTGGGACAATTACACCACTGTAATATTCGCATCCATGCTCCTCGATCATCTCTCCTCCGTTATCTTTTATTTTAACAATAGTATTATTGTCGTCTAAATATATGATGCCATATTTTATTGGTGGAGAGACAATTGGATAAATATATGTGGCGGCTATTTTTCTCATTTCTCGTTTTGATAAGTATATTTAATCTTCCTTTCCCCTGTTTGTGATTGGTTATCAACAAGTTTTTTAATAGCACCAAAATGTAGTCCACAATCAAAGCATTTGTCGTGATATGGATTGCGTTTTGTTCCGCAAGCAGGGCAGACGTTTGGATTTTTAAGCCACTCCAATTGTTCTTTTGTGGCTTTTTCGGGCAAAAACTTTAAACTTTCGGGAATAACAGAATCTACGATTTTATATACACGCTTATCGTACACCACTTTAATTGCAATAAGGGTAAGCGGAACGAAAAACAGCAACATTATCCATACGCCCAATGGCAAAAGCTTGTAAAGCAGCGCAATAATTATTACACTTATAAATGCATAACTAAATAGATTGTGCATTTTAGTTTTATAGTTTATTCCATTGTTGGTAACAAATAGGCTAATATTCAGTTGATTATATCTTATCGTTGCGTGGGTGTTGTTATTGGTACTTTCATCAACTTCGATATCAAAGCCTTTGCTTTTGCACAATTCTTCTATACTGCATAGCTCAGGTGTAGAGTTTGTTTCTATAAACCCACTAATTGTCATACTTAAGTTGTTTCTGCTATGCTATGCTTAAATTACTTTTTGTTAATAAAATATCTTCTTAGTTCCATTTCGGTATATGGTTCCGGAACAGAGTCGGGGGAGCTATTTATTTCGCGTTTTATAAGTCCCACGTCAGGTGCGTACGACTCGCGACATACCCACGAGTTTTCATTCTCTTGTCCGATAAATTCAACCACCACTATAACGGAATCGAACACGGTTTGACCGTTCGTGCCAACACCTTGAGACAAAGTTACTGACGCAGATGCTTCAACCACCTTTCTAAAAACTTCTTGTCCTTCCCAGTGATTAACCACCCATGCCGCGCCAGGTGTTGTTTTTAGTAGGGTTTTGATTGGCACAAGTGTGCTGTTTTGTGTTATATTATACTTAAACACATATTCGTTGTTAATACGGGGAACAAAAACATACTCCGACTGTGCCATATTCCCCAACTCTTTGTAGTATATATGTTTGTGATATCCGGGATCTACTTTTACTGTTGTGCCGTTAGAGTAAACCCAATAGCTTTCAGGATATGCAGGAAAATATTTTTCCGGAAAAATAAATGGATAATTGGTCTCTTCGCAACCAAATGCAAACAAAAGTACTATTCCAATAAATATTATCTTCTTCATTGCGGTTAAGATTTCTTAGGTGAATCATTCTTAATCAGGAAACCTTTGTTTTTATAATAAATGTAAATCAGTAATCCTATTCCGAACAAAATAAACGGGAGGCTTAACCACTGCCCGATATTCAAGACCATACCGGCTTCATGTGCAACTTGGTCTTCTTTGATGAACTCTACGAAAAATCTCATAGTAAACAGCAATGTCAGAAACAGTCCAAAAAGTACACCGTTGTGCAATTGTTTGTGCTTTGAAACAAATAGTTTGTACAGTAAAAAGAAGATTAATAGTGCGGCTAATCCTTCATAAATCTGCGTTGGGTGCTTTGGAACAGTCTCACCAGCCCTGACAAAAATAAATCCCCATGGCAACGTAGTCTCAATTCCGTATATCTCGCTGTTGAAAAGATTGCCCATTCTGATTAATAATCCCCCTAAAGCCACAACCACTACAACTCGGTCGAGAATATTTATCATAGGTATTTTAAATTTTCTTGAGAAAAGATACAAAGCCATCAAGATACCAACCGCTCCGCCATGACTCGATAATCCGCCATGCCAAATCTTTAATATTTCAGCAGGGTTGCTAAGATAGTAATCAGCTTCGTAAAAGAAACAGTGTCCAAGCCGAGCCCCGATAACTGTACCTATAAAAAAATACATAGCCAAAGAATCTAATACTTTGATACTCAATCCGTCCATTTTAATAAAACGTTTCAGAATGAGATATCCGAAAAAGAAAGTGGCGGCAAACAAAAGTCCATACCAACGTAAAGAGAATGAACCTATTGTAAATATTTCGGGACTAACATCCCATATGATATAACCTATCATAGTTTGTGTGGTTTTTATTTTATTATCTTAATCTTCATTTTAATATCCTCCACAGGTCTGTCGGCTTGTCCTGTCTGTTGTGCTGCTATTAAATCTATTACATCCAACCCCTCGACAACTTCGCCAAAAACTGTGTAAGCTCCGTCTAAGTGTGGAGTTCCTCCAATTTCTGAATAGATTTGGATTTGCTCATCGCTATATTTAAATGGCTTATACTCAGGTGATCTTTGTATTATTTCGACAATTGGATTAATAATTTCGTTGATTGAATCATATTGTTGGGTTTCTTGAAACGATCTTATTTTTGCTTCAATTTCTGGGTTTCCTGCAATATATTGACCAACCAATCTTTGCATTTGCGGTTGATTTATTCGCATCTCCATTGATTTTAATTGCTGAGGTGTTACGGTAGTTCCCTGTACAATGTAGAATTGGCTTCCCGAACTTCTTTTTTCCGGGTTAACGTTGTCGCCTTGTCGTGCAGCCGCAATAGCTCCTTTCTTGTGAAACAGATGAGGAGCAAACTCAGCCTCGATAGTGTAATCAGGTCCGCCATTGCCCAATCGTTCGTCGGGTTTGGCATTTCTGGAATTGGGATCGCCACCTTGAATCATAAAATTTTTAATAACACGGTGAAATATCAAATCATCGTAATATTTTTCTGAAACGAGTTTGATAAAATTGTCCCGATGCTTAGGTGTCTCATCGTACAATTCAATTACGATATTGCCAAATTTTGTTTCAATCTCTACTTTGCTACGTTTGTGAGCTGTTTGGCATTGCAAAGAAAAACACATAATTAGTAATGCGCCTATTGTTAATATTCTCATTTGTATATAGTTTTATGTTTTTTTTAAAGATATTTACAGTCGATAAAGATATGAATTATAATAATTAATCGGCGCGTTAAAATTAGCTAAAAAAATATTACGTAACTTTGAATATTATTAATACGTATTCGACGAACCTTTTCATGAAGCAAAATACTTTAAATAAACATGAACGCTTAAAAAGCAGAAAAGCTATTGAATGTTTATTGTCTGATGCTAAAACATTTAGTCTTTTCCCTGTTAGAGTTTTGTTTAAGGTTTTCCCCGGTGACAATACTGAGCCTCTGAAAGTGTGCGTAAGTGTGTCGAAACGTAAGTTTAAACGTGCTGTTGATAGAAACAGGCTTAAACGTCAGATGCGCGAAAGTTGGAGAGTTCACAAGCATGAACTTAGACAAAAACTCGGCGAAAATAATTTACGAATGGATGTAATGCTTATCTATATCTCTAATGAGAAAGAAGAGTTCGCGAAGATTAACGAAAAAATTGAGGCATCTTTAAAACGGCTTGTTCAGTTAATAATTAACAATTAAACGGCTGGTTACTAAATTAATAGCCATGACTTTTAAGTCATGGGGGAGGTTGGTACATATATTTATGGGCTTTAGCCCAAATTTGATAAATCTTATTTTGGTAATGTTCATTTCTACACTTCGACTTCGCTCAGTACAACGCTTTGCTCAGTGCACCGTCCTGTTTCCCGCTCTTACCTTGCACCTTTTATCTTTTACCTTTTAAATTTACGCATAGTCGTCATGTCTATACTTTTCGTCATCATCATCAAGAAATATAGTAACGTAGTTAAAATATCGCGATTCAGGTATAATTCCCTCTTCAACATCTTGAATAACATTGCACCCGGGCTCGTGAATGTGCGTGCAGTTGTAAAATTGGCAATGTTCGGACGATTTGAATATTTCCGGAAAAAAGTGGTATAGCTCGTCTCGGTCAATATCAATCAAGCCAAAAGACCTTATGCCCGGAGTATCAATTATATAGCTATTGTTGACCGTTTCATGCATTGTAGCAAAAGTTGTGGTGTGCTTGCCCTGTTTATGTGCCTCTGAAATATCACCGATTTTAAGATTTAGTGACGGGTCTATTCTGTTTATTAAACTACTTTTTCCGGTTCCTGAATGACCTGCAAACAGAGATACTTTGCCAGCCATATCGTTTTTAATATCATCAATCCCTATGTTTTTTGACGCAGAGGTACGGAAACACTGGTATCCAATAGATTCGTAGGTTGTTATATATTCTGCAAATCTTTCAAGTAGTTCTTCATCTTCATACAAATCAATTTTATTGAATACAATTTTTGCATCAATACGGTAGGCTTCGGCAGTAATCAGCATGCGGTCAATAAACATCAGAGAGGTGTTTGGCTCTGCCAAGGTTGCTATAATATAAAAGTTGTCAATATTGGCTGCCAATATATGACTCTCTTTACTAAGATTTGTCGCTCTGCGGATTATATAGTTCTTACGTTTAAGTATTTCTGTAATAACGGTTTGATTGTGCGTGGTGTCAGTATGTAATACAACCTTATCGCCCACAACAACAGGGTTTGTTGACCGTGCTCCTTTTAGTCTAATTCTTCCGCGCAGTGTGCATTCAATTAGTTCGCCAGTTTTATCGTGTTTAACTATGCTTAAGCCCCCTGTAGAGCGAAGAACAGTACCGGTTTCTTTTTTCATGTGTTTGTTTGAGTAAAAGTTAAAAGTTTATAAAGTTGGTTGCGTTCCTTGTACCTTGTACCTTGCTACTTGCTCCTTTATTTCACACCTCAATATCGAACTTATAACCAGAATATTTACGGATATTCAGAGCGTAGCTGTTGTCAAACAAGAGATATTGCCCTTTTATTCCAATCAGTCTTCCCGAAAAGATAGGCTTTTTATCGAAGTTAACAGATTGTTTTACAGTTACTTTCTCGATAATTGGATATTCAAATTTATAAATAGTATCGTCGCTATTAAAATATTGCCTGTATTCATCTGGTAACAAGCTGCTTAGTTTCTGCTTCGATTCAATCAGGTCAACATTTTTTTGATTGTTGTTTGTTAACATGGTTCGCCAGTGGGTTTTGTCGGCAATATGATTTTTATAGAATACCTCAATAATTCCTGCCAAATACCTGTTGGGAGTAAGTGCAAAGCTAATTGCCTGCGAAGCTCCTTGGTCTATCCAGCGTGTGGGCACTTGGTGATTACGTGTTACTCCAACTTTAAGTTGCGATGTGTCAGATAGATACACATGATGTTCTATCAAACAGTTTTTCTTTGCCCACTCCATATCGCGGGCAATTCCTAAATGCGCCTTACATTTTTCGGGGTGCAAAACATCTTCTTCCGTTTCAGGTCTTGTGATAAAGCACTTATAGCAATATCCTTGAGCAAAAGATTTTTTTGTTTTAGCTCCACACGCCACGCAGTTGATTATGCCCAAATAGGAAAACTTTATTTCTGCACCCAATAGTTCGTTCATATCAATTTGTGAATCACCTATTGGCAAAAAATATTTTACAGGGTTTTCGTGGATTGATACCATCTTAAGAATATTCCCGGAATACATATTCATGTTGCGTTGTAAATAATAACCAAGTTTTATAGCCCATTTTGATAAAACTATGCGAAAATAGCTAAATTTGCAGAACTTCAATACTTTATTGGTTAATTTTACCGTTGTTTTATGGTGTCTTTTAACTTGAGTTTGAAGCAGACAATTTTGTCTAACTATGTATATGTTAATTTGTTATTAAATTGCTGAATAGATGCGAACTGTAAAACCGTTTTTTTATCTGATATTTATCCTCTTTGTTTCAAGCCCATTGGGATTGCTTGGGCAACATCAGGTAATAACCACCAAGAACGATACTTTAAATTGTTCGGAAATAGAGTTCAATTTGGAAATGGAAGAAGTTTACTGCCAGTTGGCTTCTTCCGACAACGTTTTACTCTTTTCTCCCGATGATATTGCTACAATAAATTACCATTTTTATCCCAAATACCCTGATTTGTCGCACCCGCGATTTATAGTCCGTACTGGAATTGGAATTGCTATAAGTAATTATGTGCAAGCCTTTGGCAATATTTCTACTCAAAATATTTTGAAAGAGGAGCTAAAGCGAGGAGCACACTTTACAATTGGCGGACAATATTATATCAATAGAAGCTTGTTCGGAGTAGCAGCGGAGTATGGACATATGTGGTTTAAGCAAAGCTACGACAGTATTAATACCTGGGCTATGGAAAGATTGAACAATGTAGGCGTAGGCGTTGCATATTGCAGTAAATCGGTTACAAACGAGCTGTTTGCAACTGCACAACTCCTTTTTACCTATTCGGACTATAAAACAAAAGGGAAAATTCCTGCTTACGAGTTTCAAGGAAAGAACCAACTGTTTGGGGCAAATCTTTCGGCAACCTTAAACTATCACATAACAGAGCACCTGTTACTCGGTTTTTCAGGCAAACTTCAATTTTTTGATAAAAAGCCATCACAGCCAAAGAAAACGAGTGTTAATTTAGGGGTTTTTGAGGTTGCGATGGGGTTCTCTTGGATTTTTCCGTGATGTATATAGAAATTAGAACACAGATTACACGGACTAAACGTATTGTTACGAATTTAATATACCTAACCCTATGTGATTGGTAGAATAACTATGATTGAAAAACATCCATTTCCGCCATTTGTCCCAAAAGATTGTAAAGTCTTAGTAATAGGTAGTTTCCCGGGAAAAGAATCGACACAAGCAAAAAGAGTAGATGATTGGTTTTATGGTGCCAAGCGGAATCAATTTTGGAAGCTCTTAGAAAATGTTTACAACATAGAATTAAAAACTAAGGACGATAAGAAAAACTTATTTTATAAGGCAAAAATAGGTATTACAGATATTATTGAATCTTGCGAAAGAAAAGAAAACAGCAACTCCGATTCAAATTTGATTAACAAGACCTATAATTCTAAACTTGCTGAAATAATCGAAACTAATCCGATTGACAAAATTCTGTTTACAAGTAAGGGCGTTAAAAATGAGTTTTGCCAACATTTCACGGTTTCTGAAAATGTTAACCTGATTACTCTGCCTTCACCATCACCGATTTATAGACGAATGAGTTTTGAGGAAAAAGCAGAAAACTATAAAATACATTTTCCAAAACTTTGATTGCTGATTTTGAAATAAAAATTAACAACGACATATATTGTCGCACCTCACCCATATCTTTGTACAAAATATTACAGATATGGAGCAGAATATAAAGGTTAAGTTATTAGAAAGCATTGGAAATGTGTATGAGCAATCAAAAAATTGTAAGTTAGAGTCAGCATTTTATGAAAAAGTTGATGCTGAACTTAAACACCTTTCCGATTATTTTAAAGTTTCCCTAAACCAGTCGCTAATTGTAGCAATGGTTTTTGCACTCAATTACAAAGGAGATACCGTTGATTTAAAATACCTATCAGAGCATTTCGACTGTAATCCAATGAAATTATTGGAGTTCAGCGATGATTTTGATACGTTATATTCAAAGGGAATTTTTAAGAAACAAAAATCTCGACACAGGGTTAATGTAGCATTATCGAACGACCAATTTACTATAAATGAGGAAATTACCGAGGCTATCTTGAATAATAAATCAATGCCCATAGTTGAGCGTGAGGGATTTAAAGATGTGTTTGAACTTCTTGAAGATATTTACAAGTTAAGCGAACAACGATATGGCAGAGAAATATCTACTTTTAGGCTATTTGCCCGAACGCAAGAACTTATCTCTTCAAATTTGCATTTTCCTTTAATCAAGATAATTAACGATTTTAGGTTTAGTGTTGAAGATACATATCTTTTCCTTTACCTTATTTGGAGAACGATTGCTGGCGTTGAAACTACTGATATTGGTCGTGCAGCAGAAGACATTTTTGATAGCTCTTCTAAAAAGGTTAAATACGTTCAAAGTATAATGTCGGGTGAGAGTAAGTTAATCAGTCAGAGTTATTTAGAAATAGTCGAAGCCAATTTTTTTAACGATACCAAAATAAAGCTATCTGAATCTTCGGTTAAGATGCTAAAAGAATTAGGGTTCAAACTTTTCGCTAATAAAAAGAGAGGTAATATTATTGAACCTGCAAAAATAAACTCTAAAACGCTATATTTTAATAAATTTGAGCGCAAACAGCTCGATTTATTAAAAACATTGTTACAGGAGGATAATTTCAAGGAAACGCAAAACAGATTACAAAGTAAAGGGTTGCCTAAGGGTGTTACTGTTCTATTGCATGGTTTGCCCGGCACAGGGAAAACAGAAACAGTTTTTCAATTTGCAAAGGAGACAAATAGGGAAATTGTGAGGGTTGATATTAGTCAATCAAAATCAATGTGGTTTGGAGAAAGCGAGAAAATCACAAAGCGTATTTTTACTGATTATAAGGCTTATGCTGAAGAGTGTGAGCGAATGCCAATTTTATTGTTCAACGAAGCCGATGCAATTATTTCGAAACGAAAGGAGAATAACACCTCGAATGTTTCACAGATTGAAAATACAATTCAAAACATTATTCTCGAAGAGCTTGAAAATTTTGAAGGAATATTGTTTGCCACCACCAACCTTGTAAAAAATCTGGATTCGGCATTTGAAAGGCGTTTTTTATTCAAAATTGAATTTCAAAAACCCGATATTCCTGTTAAAGCCAAAATATGGAAATCAAAATTACCTAACCTTTCAATATCTGATTGTGAGGCACTTGCAAGCAGTTTTGATTTTTCAGGAGGTCAGATTGATAATATTGTCAGAAAGAGCGAGATTCATGAAATAATCCACGGTGTTTCTGTCGATTTCAGCAATATTGTCGAATTTTGCAAAACAGAGTTATTGTCAAAAAACAGTGGAGTTAAAATAGGTTTTACAAAAGCATAAAATTATGTCAAAAAGAGAAGCAATTGAACGGTATAATCTGATAATCAAGAAACTGAGGAGACAGCCATCTTCATTTTCGGAGATTTCTGACTATCTCGCTTTTGAATCAGATTTACAGGGATACGATTTCAACGTATCGAAACGAACATTTCAGAGGGACTTAGAAGATATTCGTTCGATATACAATATTGATATTCAATATGATTTTTCGAGAAAGGTCTATTATATTGACTTTGACAAACTATCAGAAATAAACGAAAGAATACTAGAAGCGTTTGATACGTTTAATGCCTTGAATATAGCCGACAGGCTTTCAGACTACATTCACTTTGAAAAAAGACGACCTCAGGGAACCGAAAATCTTTATGGATTGCTGTATGCCATAAAAAACAGGTTTCAAGTTACATTTTCATATCAAACATTCCGGGATGATAAAATTACGCATCGCACAACAGAACCATACGCACTTAAAGAGTTTAAAAACCGCTGGTATGTACTTGCAAAAGACTTAAAAGACAAGAAAGTAAAAAGTTTCGCATTAGACAGATTATCTGAATTAGAGATAAAAAGAAAAAAATTTCAATTACCTAATGATTTTAATGTAAATGAACATTTTAAATATTGCTTCGGGATAGTGAGCCCGAATGACCTTGAACCACAGGAAGTAATCCTATCTTTCTACCCTTCTCAAGGGAAATATATAAAAACACTACCACTTCATGAATCACAAGTAATTCTGGAAGATAATGAAGATGAGTTACTTATAAAGCTCACGCTATTTATTACGCTTGATTTTTTAATGGAAATCTTGTCGTATGGCAGCAACGTAAAAGTTATTCAACCAGTTAGTTTGATTGAAGAAGTTAAAAAAACTTATGAAAACGCATTAAAACGTTATTAATACGGCGATAGCTGAAAATGAAACAAGAAGTAAGATACGAATATTTTATATTTGTTTGTAAACCATATGTATAGAGTATTTAATAAATAAACAATGGAAATGATAAAAACTGAAAATAAAGAATTGAATTCTTTTTGGAATTTAGGTTTGAAACCAGGCGGATTAATTATAATTGCTGCCCGACCTGCAATGGGGAAAACCACTATTTTATTATCAATTGGGTCACAAATATCTAGGCATCATAAAACCCAACTGATGAGTTTAGAGACCTCTGCAAGTCAGCTGAAACAAAAAGGCATTTCCGACTCAATTCTGATTGATGATACACCTGCAATCAATTTGGAGCACTTATCAAAAATAATCTTGCAGAATAATCCGGAAGTAGTTTTAATCGACTACATACAACTAATGACTGGCAATAGAGAAAATTTAATAAAGGACTTAAAAAATATTGCAGTGAAATTCAACATCTGTTTAATAGTTAATTCACAGATACATCGAGGACCTGAGTATAGAGCATTATCGGATAGACGTCCGATAATTAATGACCTCACAGCTGGTAGTTCTATATTTAATTCCGATAATGTTGCTTATATCGATAATCTAACATTTTTATATCGTGATAGTTACTATAATAGAGATTCTCAAGAACCGGATAAAATTGAACTTATTCAATACGATAATGGAAACATACTTAAGATTCAATTAGATTGGATAAGTCCGACATAGATAAATGAAATTATAACGCTTTGTATTTGTTTAGCAATCAACACATTATCTGTCACGTTGAAAAAAAGACGAACATAAAAATAACAACGACACGTTTTGACCGACTGAGAATTTAACTTTGCAGACAAAGATTAACGGGGAAGCTGAAAACCGAACAGAGTAAGCAGAAATAATAAAATTAATAGTTATGATTTCAGATGTAATTTTAAAAAACAAAATGTATTATGTCCTTGATGAAAAAGGGAAAGAAATTTCTAAAGACTGGGAAAATAATGTAGGTGAATTATTGGGATTTAGTTCAGAATTGTTAGTATTTTTTAAAAACAAGATGTACTATACACGAGATGAAAAGTTAAAAGAAATTGCAAGAGATTGGGAAAATAATCTTGGTGATTATAGAAATGTTGCTGGTAGTACGATTAACTTCTTAAAGAATAAAATGATTTACACCAGAGATAGTAAACTAAAAGAAATAAGCAAAAGATGGGCATAACCGATATGAAATCCAATGTTTATATCTTAATTACGAACACGCAAAAACTTAAAAAAAATGAACAAAGTGCTTGCAGAATTAAACTTTAATAAACTTCTTTATTATGAAAATATAAGAGGTTATAGTAAACAAAAACCATTCAAATGTAACGGATTTTGTATTGATTGTGAACTTAAAGGCATTTTAAAAGATAGTGAAAAATTAGAACGTATGTCTCACGGTGCAGATAGCGATGATTTTCGCAAAGTTATTCCAAAACAGTACAATAATAATACACCTATTATGTTTTTAATGCTCGACCCGGCACCATCATTCGCAGATAATCGTGATGAACATTTATCCTTCGAGAATATTTCAAAAGATATTCCCACAAAAATGTATTATTGGGTAACCGATTATATTTCAGAGCCTGTAACATACGACGTAATAAGTAAAGGAAGTACATACGATTTATATTGGTGGTATTTACAAGAAAAGCATTCTTTGAACAATATTTACATAACAAATACAATAAAATGTTATTCTGCACTATATCATTCACGTAAACCAAATTATAACATACAAAACAACTGTATTGAAAACTTTTTAGTAAAAGAGATAGAACTTTTTAATCCACAAATAATTTTTTGTTTGCATTCCAAAGTTTACTATATAATGAAACACAATCTCCTTATTAAAAAATTATTGGAAAGGAATAATACAAAAGTTGCTAAATTAAAACACCCCTCTATGGTTGAAACTTATCATAAAAATCAAGTTGAGTATTTGAATAGTAATGATGAGATAATTGATAAAACATTAAATTCCATATAATGAACTAAAACGTGAGAGGTCAAAATAGAATAATGCTTAACCGCCAGCAAAGTGTAGTAGGTGGATATAAATAATACCAAATATTTTTATAAATTTGTTAAAAATTAAAGACTATGGCAAATCAAATGAATGAACAATTCTTTACAGAAAAATTTGACAATGGTTTTCGTTCTATAGAAAGCGAAATAGTGTCAGAGGGTATTTTTAATCGTTTCCCACGGATGATGCCAATGGTTGGTTCAGATTATGAAAAGCAACCTGCGAAGATTTTATTAGTGCTTGAAAGTTACTATTTTAACAACGAAGATTCGGAAAATGGTAGTGAGTTTAAAAATATTGAAAATTGGTATAAAAAGAAAGGTGCAATTCTTATACCCAAAAGCTCTGAAAAGAAAGTCAATATGCGAGAGGATTGGATTTGTAATCCAACGAAAGGCCCATTCCCAAATATTTATCGTTCTTTAAGTACATTGAGAGGAGGTAGCTTTGAATCTCAATGCCGTTCAATCGCCATATATAATTATTTTTTGCGTCCAGCTTATAACAATAATAAAGGCTCTAAAGGGTTTGGATATAATAATTATTGTACTGAGTATGATAGAACAGTAGCTTATGAAGCTTTTTGCGGAATAGTCAATATTATGAAACCAGATATTATTGTATTTTTAAGCAAATTCTCATTTACTACTTTTCAAAAACACAACAAATCGTTTAATAACGTAATAATTGAGAAAGTATCACATCCATCTTCTCCATGGTGGAATAGAGATAATGGTAAACATGGTCGTCAAAAATTTGAAAATTTATTAAGAGAGTATTGGGTAAAGTCTAAATGATACCAAAGACCTACGTTTGTCGCAAATTTAAGTGTTTTAGGGCAATACAAAAAACGCAAATTCAATAAAATTATGACTGATTTAGAACAGATAAAAAACTCGCTGGATTTTTGTAATAAATTAGCAGTACAAGAGCAAGAAAATTATAAAGATTTATTTCTATTTATAAATAAATTTAAAGAAGTATATGATAAAGAAATACAAAAACTGCCATATCATATTAACTTAATAGACGAACTACACGCTAATGAGAATGCACATAGTCGTATATTGGAGAAATTACTTAAACAAAAAACTCATAATGGGAAATTTGAAATTTTAGAAAGTTTTGTTTCATATTTAAGAGAGAAAGGAGGAAATCATTTCTCGAAAATCCAAATCAAAAATCCTGAAATCACACAAGAAATAGAACGAATAGACTTATGGATTAGGGATAATAAGTCGTATGCAATTATTATTGAAAACAAAGTACATTATGCATCAGACCAAGAAAAACAAATTGAAAGATATATCAATAAAACAATAAGTTATGATTTTAGTGAAAAAAATATATTTGTTTTATATCTACCACCAACCTATGAAAAAGAACCTGAAAAACAAAGCTGGGGTGATTATTATGATTCAGACATAAGAAAAGAAAGATATTTAAAACTCTCTTTTAATAATGATATTTTATTTTGGTTAAAAGAATACGTTTTACCTAATGTAAGAATAAAAGACACATATTTACGCAGTGCTATAGAGCAATATATAGACCACTTAGAAGGAATCTTTAGTTTAAGAACAATTAATAATGATATGAATATGGAATTACAGAAACTCATCGAAACAGAATTGAAATTATCGGAAAAAGAACCTGAGCAAGCTATTAATATTATTACTGAAAAAGTTGAAGGATTAAACAATGCTATAACACAATTGCAATTAGTTAGAGAAAAATATTGTTATAGTTGCCTTGTTGAATGGGAAAATAGATTAAAACAAGATTTCCCTGAATTAAGCAACGAAATCTATAGTAATATTAATAAAGATTATCCTAAACTTGGTGTTAAATTAGAATATAAAGGGATTAAATTTTCTGTACTTATTGAATTTAGTATACATTACAAAAACGGATTAACTCCATACTATGGAATTGGACATCACTTTGGCGCAAGTGAACAAAAAGAAGAAATTATCATTGAGTTTTTGAAACCTTATTTTTCTGATAAATTCTCAGATAACAGCGAATGGTGGTATTTCTGGACAGATACATCTTATAAGAATGGATATGATAGATTAAAAAGCTTGATTATTGAAATGATAAATATATTGAAAAATAAAATGAAGTCTATAACATAGGTTTTGTGTCAGGTGGGATTACACATAAACTTGAGGTTTTGTCGCGCGCACTGGCGTTCGTATCAGATTGACAGGACTTCGTCCCACCAATTCGCCCGAACGCAACCCCCATCCGTTGCGAAAGCTTGTGTCTTATGCTATCAACAACCGATAGCAGCGTAATTTTTAACTCGAATTGAAAATTACGCTGCTTTGTGATGAAACAAGAATAGATTTGATAAAATCACTTTTTGAAGTTACAACTGCAATTAAAATTGACAACTTGCGTAGAAGAGTGAGTTTTGTGATTTGGCAAGAAATAACAAATGTTTGTGGCAAGGAGTTAAAAGATTTTATTACAGAAAAATATTTTTAGAAAAAATGAAAATTCTACACCTATCTGATACTCATGGCAAACACCATTTGTTGAAAAATTTGCCCAAAGCTGATATTATTGTTCATTCGGGCGATGTTTCGGAAGATGGCACAGAGAGCGAAGTGTTGGATTTTTTGAATTGGTTTTGCGATTTGGATTATCAGTATAAAATTTTCATTGCAGGTAATCACGATCTTTGTTTAGACAATGCACAGCAAATCGAGGATTTGCCACAGAATTGTTTTTTCTTGAGCCATTCGGGTATCGAAATAGGTGGCGTGAAATTTTGGGGTATTCCATATTTTGTTTCTGATGAATTACATGGCGATATAGCACAATTAACAGCGAAAACTCCCTATGATACAGATATTTTGATAACACACCGACCGCCTTATGGTATTTTGGATTTTGATGATAGCAATAATTTTGGTTGTGTTGATTTACAACAAATCATTCCGAAAATTCGTCCGAAATATCATTTGTTTGGACACATTCACGCAGCTTATGGAATTGAAAAGTCGCAACACACAACTTTTGTAAACGCCTCACTTATACGAAAAAATGAAATTGTGAATAAACCTGTTTTATTGGAAATATGAACAAATTAATTAGACAATACATACCTAAAAACGAACTTGCAACTAAACATAACATAAAGAATATTAATAAGATACAGTACAAATTAAACAACAGACCAAGAAAGAATTTAAATTTTTTAAAACCTATCGAAGTTTTTTATACATTTCTAAATAGAAAAATTGCATTTGCTGGTTGAATCTACCATATGGCGATAACTGAAAATGAAATAGGAAATAAGATAAGAATGTTTTATATTTGTTTCGCAAATTATACGTTATGCAGCATTCTATCAGACAGTACAAACAATAAACATAAAGTAATATAATGAACATAAGAGTTTTTAAATGTCCATTTTGTAATGTAACCATTGACACATACCGAGATGAGTGGACGCCATTTAACTGTCCTACTTGCAGTTCTCAATTAAGTATGGACATAGTATCAAATCATTACGACCAGCTTACAAAAGAATTTGAGGCAAAGATTCAAAAGATTAATTCCATATCAAGACCAAACTCTGTTGACGAACAATTGCAATTTACCTTAAAACAGTTTTTTAAGAAAAACAATGAATTAATAAATGTTTGGCAATATGCTGGAATGCCCATAAAACTGAGTGACATTGAAAACAACCTTGACTATGAAGCTAAAAATCCGAATGTACTTGTATTAATGCCAGGACCAAAGTTACAAGCAAAAAAGTCAACAGTCCAATTGCTTTTATATTTCTTCATTACCTACAAAGACATATCAACCATTAACAAGGAGCTTTTTAAAATTATTTATGACCGTATTGACAAAGAAAATGACTATACGACCTTGAATTACTACTTTAATTGCCTATCAAACTATAACTTCGACAGAAAGAAAGCCTTAAATATGCTTACAATTGCAATTAACAAACTCGATATTAAGTTCTTTGATTACGCTGATATATGGGACTTTGCTAATACCAAATTTCCAGAACTTAATTTGTTTGAATTAGAATTAAAAAGATGGATTACAAACGATGATGTTTGTTTGCAGATAATAAAAAACAGTTTACAAAATATAGATAAATGAAAAAAGAACGACTGTAAACAGCACCTACACGCAAGTAGGGGTTCAGTGCTTCTATGAAAGGCTTGATACAAGTTCTGTACTCTTTATAAAGTTCAGTGTTAAAAATCCTCATCTGCGTGTAGCTGCAAACCGTTGTTCTTTAGTCAACTAGCACTACCGGCTAATAAATTGGCAAAAACATATCATAATGAGCCCCTTAACCCTTTTTACCGATTACTCCACCTTAACAATATTATCTTTAATATTTTTGGCATTTATTAGTTGAATCTACCTCTTAGATTTATTTTTTACAGAAACAATATTTTGTCGCAAATATTTACTAATTTTGCGACAAAGTTAAAGCTTAAAAATGTCAAAAAGTATTGAAAAACAAGTGTTAGACAAAATAAAGCGAAGCCCCAAAGGAACACTTTTCTTTGTAGATAGTTTTGTCAAAATTGCCAACACAAAAGCTATAAACAAAGCATTAGAACGTTTAGTGAAATCGGGAGAAATAGAGCGAGTTGCACAAGGCATATACGTTCGTCCAGTCATTGATGAACACATCGGGAAGGTATTGCCAAGCATTGAAGAAATTGCCGTTGCCATTGCGAAAAGGGATAGAGCTAAGATTATTCCAACAGGAAGTTATGCAATGTATAAATTGGGATTAACAACACAAGTTCCGCTAAACATTGTTTTCTATTCCGACACTTCGGCACGAAAAATTAAAATAGGTAAACAGACGATTACGTTCAAAAAGGCGAGTTCAAAAAACTTGGCTTTCGTTGGCGAAGTCAGCACATTGGTAATCCAAGCATTACGGACAATCGGAAAAGACAACGTAACCGACAATGAATTAAAACAGATAAAAAATATTTTGAAAAAAGAAAATCCAAAGCACTTGCAACACGATTTGCAATTAGCACCCGTTTGGATTAGAAAAATGATCGCAACAAATGAATAATTTTACACATTTGCGAGAATGGTTTCAATTGCCTGATGAAACCAAAATAAGATTGTTTGCCGAAACAAGCAGGCAAATTGGTTTACCATCTTCGTCTGCCGTTGAAAAAGATTGGTGGGTTGTTCACACATTAGCGAAAACATATTATAAATGAGCCCCTTAACCCTTTTTACCGATTACTCCACCATAACAATATTATCCTTAATATTTTTGGCATTTGCTGCCGGATTTATTGATTCTATTGTCGGTGGTGGCGGATTAATTCAACTGCCCGCGCTACTTGTCAATTTCCCGAAAAGCCTACTGCCGGTGCTGTTCGGCACTAATAAACTTGCCGCATTCTTTGGTACAACGGTTGCCGCATACGAGTATTCTCGAAAAGTAAGGTATAACTTTAAGTTACTGTTAATTGTATCGTTTTTTTCATTTATTGCCTCCAGATTAGGAGCACAGTTTTTAAGTACAATCAATACAGATACATTAAGACCTATCGTGCTGATTATCTTGATTGTAATTGCAATTTACACTTTTCTGAAAAAGGATTTNGGNTCTGTTCAAACCAAGAGATTGCCGTTGACAAAACAAATTATTTTCGGNTCAATCATTGGGANATTAGTTGGTTTTTATGACGGTTTTTTNGGTCCCGGAACAGGAAGTTTTTTGGTATTGGGCTTTGTGGTGGTGTTAGGTTTTGAGTTTGTTACGGCATCGGCATATTCAAAAGTTATCAACTGTATAACAAATATTTCTGCACTAATCGTATTCATTAAACAGGGTTATTATCTTTTAGATTTGGGGATACTGATGGCTATCTGTAATATGGCAGGCAGTTTTACGGGAAGCAGAATAGCTCTCAAAAAAGGGAACTCCTTTATTCGATTAATCTTTTTAATCATTGTCGCGATAATGATTTTGAAATATAGTTATGATATCTTTATAGAAAATTGAGCCATGAAACGAACATGCCAAACGTGACACCCAAGAGCGTGATTATAAAGCATGTGAGTTCCATACGACCTTAAACTGAAAAAATTATAAACGTATGAAATAAAAAAGATTTTCTAAAAATCAAGACAATAGGTTGTTGGTTAAAAATTAAATATCTATCTTTGCAGTCCATTTTTTTAAGCTATAATATTATAAATGTAAAACACTAACAGGAGATTAAAAGTGAGTACATTAAGTTACAAAACAGTATCAGCTAATAAAGCAACTGCACAGAAGCAGTGGGTGCTTGTTGATGCTGAAAATCAGACAGTTGGTCGTTTGGCTTCAGTAATTGCATTAGTATTACGAGGCAAACATAGACCAGATTATACTCCTCACGTGGACTGTGGTGATAACGTTGTGGTAATTAATGCAGATAAAGTTCGCTTTACAGGATTAAAGTGGGATCAAAAAACCTACATCCACCACACAGGTTATCCCGGAGGACAGCGTGAAATCAAGGTGTCAGAACTTCATAAGAAGAACCCTTGTGCCGTATTAGAACGCGCTGTTAAAGGCATGTTGCCAAAAAACAGACTCGGACGTCGATTATTTACAAACCTTCATGTTTATGCAGGTAGCGAGCACAAACACGAAGCGCAAAATCCGCAAATAATTGATTTATCGAAAATTAAGTAGATTTTATGAAACGAGCACTCTTGTACAGTGTGAGTTCCATAAATTCCTTAAACTGAAAAAATTATAATCAGATGAAACAAATTTCTACAGTCGGAAGACGAAAAGCTGCAATTGCCAGAGTATTTGTTAATGACGGAACAGGAAAAATCACAATCAATGGACGTGACCATAAAGAGTATTTTTCAACTCAACAGTTACAATACATTGTAGAGCAACCATTCGCTGTTCTTGAAATGGAAGGCAAATACGACGTTAAAGCAAACATCGGCGGTGGTGGATTTAGAGGTCAAGCCGAAGCCCTACGTTTAGGAATTTCGAGAGCATTGTGCGAAATAGATATCGAAAATCGTCCAAAACTTAAGGTTAATGGTTTCCTTACACGCGACTCGCGCGTTGTTGAACGTAAAAAATATGGGCAACCAAAAGCACGCAAAAGATTTCAATTTAGTAAACGTTAAAAATTTAACTACAAGTTTAGTATCTAAACCTGTCGGACTCTTATTTGAAGACTACCAACAGGTTGCATAAATGAAGAAGGTAAACTTGAAAAGAAAAAAACATGGCAAATTTAACATTTAACCAACTGCTTGATGCCGGAGCACACTTCGGACACCTAAAGCGTAAGTGGAATCCAAACATGGCTCCATATATCTTCATGGAGAAAAACGGGATTCACATTATAGACCTTCACAAAACAATTGTGAAACTCGACGAGGCTGCAAATGCAATGAGAAACATAGCCCGCTCGGGAAGAAAAATATTGTTTGTCGCCACAAAAAAACAAGCCAAAGATATTGTTGCCGAAAAAGTAGGCGCAATAGGAATGCCATACGTTACAGAACGTTGGTTTGGCGGTATGTTGACAAACTTTCCAACAATTCGCAAAGCCGTTAAAAAAATGTCAATGATTGACAAAATGGAAAAAGACGGTACACTTGGACACATGTCAAAGCGCGAACGCTTACAAATTTCACGTCAACGTGAAAAACTTGAGAAAAACCTTGGTTCAATCGTTGATATGACAAGAATACCAGCGGCAGTTTTTATCGTTGATATACAAAAAGAGAAAAATGCTGTAGCTGAGGCTCGCCGTTTGAACATCCCAATTTTTGCTATTGTGGATACAAACTCAAATCCTAATTTGGTTGATTTTGCAATTCCCGCAAACGACGACGCGGCAAAATCAATTTCATTAATCCTTGATTATGTCATAGATGCTGTAAAAGAGGGATTAAACGAGCGTAAAGTAGAGCGCGACAAAGAGGACGATGGTTCAGATAACAAACCAGCAAAGAGAACCAGAGCAAGAAAATCAGCTGATAGGGCAAAAGCCGAGGCTGAAGAAGAGCTTGACGAAGATGAAGATATAGACGATGTTGATCTTGATGAAGATGATGAGGAAGTGGACGAGGTAGAAGACGACATTGATGAAACAGATGAAGATTAATCAAAAGAAATTAACAATATAAAAATATATAATCATGGCAATAACAGCTGCCGATGTAGCAAAATTACGTAAAATGACTGCAGCAGGAATGATGGACTGCAAAAAAGCCTTAGAAGAAGCTAATGGAGACTTTGAACGTGCAGTAGAAATTATCCGAGAAAAAGGTAAACTTGTTGCTGCAAAACGTGCCGACAGAGACGCAACCGAAGGTGTTGTTTTGGCAAAAGTTACAGATAATAAAAAGTATGGTGCAATTGTAACCCTTAACTGTGAAACCGATTTCGTGGCTAAAAATGCCGATTTCGTACAATTTGCACAATCAATACTTGATATTGCATTAGCAAATAAACCCTCTGACTTAGAAGCATTAAAAGGATTAAAACTCGATGGACGACCAATTAAAGAGGTTATCACTGAGCAAATTGGTGTTATAGGCGAGAAAATTGATTTATCGTACTTCCAATTTGTCGAAGGAGATAGCTGTGTGGCATATATCCACCCGGGTAATAAACTTGCTTCGTTATTATCATTTACAGGCGAAATAAGTGACGAAGCTGCTAAAGATGTTGCAATGCAAACAGCAGCAATGGCTCCAGTTGGAATAGATAAAGATGATGTTCCNGCTGATGTTGTTGAAAAAGAGCTNGANATAGCACGCGAAAAAGCTAAAGCAGAAGGAAGACCTGAAAATATGCTTGACAAAATTGCACAAGGACGTTTGCAAAAATTCTTCCAAGAGAGCACTCTTTTAAATCAAGAGTTTGTTAAAGAGGGCAAAATTACTGTTCGTGAGTATTTAGCCAAAAACGCTCCTGCAGCAAAAGTAAAAGGTATGAAACGTTTCAGTTTGAATGATTGATAAATACAGTAAGAAAACGCCTGTTAGAAATCTAACAGGCGTTTTTTTTATGACTTTTCTTGTAAGCCGATAATTTCCAAAGCTTTTGCGACTTTCTCCTCCGAAGGCAGCCTGCCATCAATCCAGTGAATTTTAATATTATTACGCTCCATTCTGCGAAACCACGTCATCTGGCGTTTTGCAAACTGATGAATGGCTGTGTTTAGCTCGCTGAAAAACTGCTGATAGCTGATTTTTTCTTGCAATAGCCACGTTATATACTTGTATTCCAGCCCATAAGATATAAGCACATCGGGACTGACCCCCGACTCTATTAGCTTTCGTGTTTCGTCAATCATGCCTTCGTCAATACGTTGTTTGAGCCGTTCGGTAATTCGTTTGCGTATTTCCGCTCTTTCGAAATGTACTCCGAAAACGAGTGTGTTAAGTTTCGGATAATCAGATTTCCCCGGATTGTCTTTTTCATACGTAGCTATCTCAATGGCTCTGATTGCGCGGTTGCGTGTATCAATGTCGGTTGAGTTGTGCATTGTTTTTAACTCCGAAAGAATAGTTTCTAACTCCTCTAACGATTTGTTTTCAAGAGACTTCCTTAGCTCAACGTTCTCAGGCACATCGGGCATTTGATAGTTTTTTACTATCGACTCAACGTAAAGCCCAGTACCACCGCACAATACAACGTTTTTGCCTCGTTTCTTTATGCTGTTGTAGGCTACGAAGAAATCTTTTTGAAACTGGTAAACACTATATTTTTGTCCTGCATCTAAAATGTCTATCAGGTGGTAGGGAACAGCTTTCCCGTTTGAGGAATATTCAGAAATATCTTTTCCTGTTCCCAAATCCATTCCACGAAACACCTGTCGCGAGTCGGCACTGATTATTTCAGCATTAAGCCTGTCTGCCAAATCGACTGCAAATTTTGTTTTCCCTGTGGCTGTGGGACCGGTTACTATAATTAGGTCGTAATTCATTTTCAAATCTATTCAAATTCTTTCACAACTGCGATAGAAATGGGAGAAGTTTAACTTTTTTGTAATTGTGAGGGAGGCTTTTGCTCTTTCATTCGATATCCAAACATAGCAAAACCTTTTAAACACTCCAACATAAAAACAAGTGTCATTCTTTTTCGCTAGCTTTTATTTCATTTATTAACAAAGCTTGTAATTCATCTTTTGGCAACAACAATTTATATTCAGATACACCTATTGGTTTATTTACATCTTGTAAAGCAATCTCCACATCAAGACGGTCTCTATCAGCACAAAGAATAATCCCAATAGACTGATTCTCGTTTTCGCCTTTTTCAAATTTGTCAAGCAACGAAAGATAAAAATTCATTTTACCCACATATTCTGCTTTAAAACTTCCAATTTTTAATTCGATAGCCACCAAAGAACGCAATCCTCTGTGAAAGAAAAGCATATCTACATAATACTCTTTGCCATTGTATTCCAAGCGATGTTGATTTCCTATAAAACTAAAACCCTTGCCCAACTCTAAAATAAAATTTCTAATTTTAGAAATAAGGCGTTTTTCGAGTTCCAACTCTTTCATGGGTTCAGTAATGCCCAAAAATCCCAAATTATAAGTACTTTTGAATACTTCATTGGCATATTCAGCACTATTTAATGGAAGTGTTTGATTGAAATTGTTAGTTGTAACTTGCGTTTGCGCCCTATTGTAACTATCCATTTTGATGGCATTGAGCAGCAAATCTCTGCTCCAACCTTTTGTTACCACTTCATTGGCGTAAAACTCAACAGCTGGAAGTGATTGCACTTTATCTAGTAACAATAAATTATGTCCCCATGGCAAAACTGCTACGCTCTGTAGCAGTTTTGTATCTGCCTGATAATAACGCTCATAGAAACGCTTCATGTTCCACAGATTTCTAGGCGAAAGCCCCATATCAGGAAATTCATTTTTAAGGTCAACTGACAACTGCTTAACAACTCCGCTACCATAACCTTCTTCTAAATGTTTTTCAAAAAGCAATTTGCCCAAGTTCCAATAAACAGAATTTGCCGTACTATTTACTTGCTTTGCAATAGATGCGCGGGCAACTCTAATTTCTGCGACAGCTTGTCGCAGTATTACACTATACTCTGTTTGATTTATATTTAGTTCACTGCTCATAAGTTAATTTTTTAATAATTGAAATACAGGTATTAAAGTTATTGTATTCAACTTGTTGTGTCTACGTTTTCCTTTTACTGCGCCGTGCGGAGCGGTTGTCGCAAAATTTGCGAAAACCAGTTCTTTAACCACTTCTCTCAGACAAAAAATAAGTTGATATTTATGTAAAATACCAACTTTCAAACTTAGTAAAATCTTTTAAATATTTAGTGGCGATTGAAAAATACCACCAAAATTCACCTTGTCTTAAGCGCAATAAAAACTATCTTTGCAATCAACTCATAGAAAAAGAGATGTTTCTGATATGATTGATTTTCAACAATATACTTTCCCTTCGGGTTTGCGTTTAGTTCATGTTACCGATAAAAGTATGGTTGCACATTTTGGTGTTGTTTTTGGTACAGGCTCGCGTGACGAGTTGCCAAAGGAACATGGCATAGCCCATTTTATAGAACATATGCTTTTTAAGGGTACAACAAACCGCAAACCGTATCATATTCTTAGCCGTATGGAAGATGTTGGTGGAGAGATAGATGCTTACACGACTAAAGAGATGATTGTTATCGCATCAAGCTTTCCCAAACAATATTTTAGTCGCGCTGTTGAGTTGGTTTCAGATATTACGTTCAACTCGACATTCCCTGCAAAGGAGATTCAGAAAGAGAAAGAGGTTGTGTTCGAGGAGATTAACATGTATAAAGACTCTCCGTCTGAGTTCATATACGATGTTTTTGACAGCCTGCTATACGGCGATCATCCAATGGGTAAAAATATTCTCGGCACGCCGGAATCAATAAGTAAATTCGACGAAACGAGCCTTAAAAATTTCTGGGCAAGACAGGTTACTCCCTCAAATACAATTATTTGTTCAGCTGGCGACATTCCTTTTAAAAAGGTAGTTACGTTGGTTGAGAAGAGCTTTTATGATTTCAAAAATATATCGTCTCCTGTAAAGCGGGAAAAGCCTGAAACCTCTCCAATATTTACAAAATCTGTAAAGAAAAATACACATCAAGCCCACTGTATTATGGGAACGTCGGCTTTTGATGTTAAAAGCAAATACCGAGTTCCGTTAAAAATTCTTACAAACTTACTCGGTGGACCGGGAATGAATTCACGCCTAAACCTCTCTTTACGCGAGAAGTATGGATTGGTCTATCAGGTTGATGCCTACTACTATCCGTTTTCAGATAGCGGAAACTTTGGAGTCTATTTTGGCACCGATACCAATAGTGTTGACAAATGTAAAGAGTTGGTTTATAAAGAGATATCTAAACTTGCGGATTGCAAATTGGGAACCATACAGTTACACAATGCCAAACGTCAAATTCAAGGGCAGATAATTCTAGGCTCCGAAAATCTTGCAAGCCTAATGTTATCGACGGCGAAATCGGTGCTCATGTTTGACAAAATTTGGACTATCGAAGAGATTCTGTCAGACGTTGATTCTGTGACAGACTCCCTGTTGTTAGAGACGGCAAATCGTCTGTTTGAAAATCGTCAATTATCAACACTCTTATTTTATTAAAGTTATGCTAGCTTCCAAAACTGAATTGCACGAGTATATTTCGGCTCACACATCGCCAGAGTCGCAGTTGTTACAGGAGGTAAACCGACAAACACACTTGAAAGTCTTACAACCACACATGATTTCGGGGCACGTTCAAGGTCGCTTTCTGTCAATGTTAAGCAGAATGATAAAGCCTAAACGGATACTCGAATTAGGTACATTTACAGGCTATTCGGCACTTTGCTTAGCCGAGGGGCTTGCCGATGATGGCGAGCTAATAACCATCGAGAGTAACGACGAATTAGAGGAGCTGATTTTAAACAATTTCGCAAAACACAGTCGCCCAGAGGCTTTAAAGTTGCTGATTGGAGAAGCTTTAGAAGTACTGCCACAATTGGACGGAAAATTCGATTTGGTCTTTATAGATGCCGATAAAACTGAATATTCTCAATATTTACAATTGATAATTCCGTTGCTAAACAAAAACGCATTTATCGTTGCCGATAACGTGTTGTGGTACGAAAAGGTTCTAGATTTGTCTGCCCATAACGACCCTTCGACCAAGGCTTTGGCTGAATTTAATGCAATGATAAACAGCGACAAACGTTTTCAGAATATCATTTTACCGTTGCGCGATGGATTGATGATAGCCGAATACACGCTTTAGCAATTAGCAATTAACAATGAGCAATTGGAACACAGATAACACGGATTAAACGGGTAATCGCAGATTTAACGTAGGGGCGACTCTTGTGGTCGTCCAAAACTTAATATTCCTTAATTCCTTAATGGTTCAAAAACAATAGAATAAAATGTTTGTAAAAGCGGTGCACTGAGCGTAGCCGAAATGTTGAAAGAAATTAGTAACCCAAAATTGTTAATTGCTCATTGTACATTGCTAATTGCTTTATGATATTTATATTTGCATATCATAAAAAACAACCAACTTGAAACGAACTTTTGTCTCCAGCCTTATCCTTTTAATTTTCCTTAACCTTTTGGTTAAGCCTTTTTGGGTGTTTGGAATAGATAGAAGTGTACAACTTGCCGTTGGGGAAAGTGCTTACGGAATGTACTTTGCCCTTTTTAACTTCTCGTTACTCTTAAATATTTTATTAGATGTTGGTATAACAAATTACAACAATCGCAATATTGCACAACATCAGTTTTTGCTATCAAAGCACTTTTCTAACCTCGTGACACTCAAAGGATTGTTGGCTATTATTTATGCCGTGATAACGTTATCAGCTGCCCTTATTGTCGGGTATCGTGGTTATCAGCTTAATATGCTTTTGATGCTGATGTTCAATCAGTTTCTTTCCTCATTTATTTTATATCTGCGTAGCAATATTTCGGCGTTGCAAATGTTCAAGACCGACAGCCTGATGTCTGTTGTTGACCGAACGCTTATGATTATCATTTGCTCCTATTTGCTATGGGGGCGAGCCACAGGAACACCGTTTAAAATCGAATGGTTTATTTATGCGCAAACCTTATCATATTTGATTACCGCTTTAATAGCATTTCTTATTGTAATCAGTAAAGTTGATAGATTTAAACTTCATTTTGATTTAGTTTTTAACCGCGTGATGTTAAAACAGAGCTTCCCGTATGCTCTGCTTATATTGCTAATGGCGTTTTACAATAGAATTGACTCTATAATGATTGAGCGTTTATTGCCCAATGGTGCAACAGATGCAGGTGTTTATGCGCAGGGTTTCAGGGTGTTAGACGCAGCAACAATGATTGGATATCTGTTTGCAGGGCTTTTGCTTCCGATTTTTTCGTATATGATTAAAAATAAGGAAGATGTAGCACAAATAATTAAACTTGCGCTAATGTTGTTAATTGTTCCCGCACTGTTGTTAGCCTTTGGATGTCTCTTTTTTAGGTACGATATTATAGAGTTGCTGTATCATCACAGGGATTCGTATGGTGTAAATATTTTCGGAATACTTATTCTTGGTTTTGTTCCTATTGCGACAACTTATATTTTCGGCACTCTGCTCACAGCAAACGGTTCGATGAAACAACTGAATACAATGGCTTCGATATCAATGGCTTTAAATATTATACTCAACCTTATATTAGTGCCTCGTTATCAGGCAACTGGCGCGGCAATTTCAAGTCTTACTACGCAAACGTTTGCGGCTTTGGCTCAGGTTTTTATTGCGGTAAAAGTTTTTGGATTTAAAGTGCGACAGCAATATGCGGTTAAGTTTTTTCTCTTTTTAGTTGCGATTGTGATGTTAGGTTTCCTTGTTATTGTTTTACGACAACATTTTTTATTCAGTTGGTACTATTATTTAGCAATATATATATCTGTTGGATTATTGTTGTCGGTATTGCTCAAACTGTTTTCGTTTAAAGGACTATACGAGATTATCAGATACAATACCTAAAAATTTAACGTATCATTCACATAATGGCACTATTTATCAAGCAGTCGCCTTTCTTTCGTCTTTTTTTATTTACGATTTTGGGGATTATTGCAGCTCAATACCTCGAAATTGAAAGTACTTGGCTATTGCTTGTAGCTCTTGTGTTATGGGCTGTTTTGCTCGTTGTTTACGGATTAATAAAAAACATAAAAATTGATATTTTTTGGGGATTTGGATTTAATGTTCTCTGTTTTATAGTCGGTTTTATATTGGCGCAAAACGCAAAACCTCTTAGCGATTTGCCTGATTTTGAAAACAATAGTGGATTTACCGCCATAATTGAACAAAACGAGGGCAGGATAAACAATAGAAACAGATATCTTGGGCGACTATATTATGCTGATAATCATAAATTTACCGATAAAACTGTAAAAGTAAGATTACTTGCCGATACTACCGAAACTCCTATGAAAGAGGGAGATATTATTTTTTGCACCGCAAGACTGCAAAAAATAGAAAACCGTGGCAATCCCGGCGAATTTGATTACAAAACTTGGGCAAACCGAAAGCAGATTTATTACAGTTCGTTTGTTCCCAAAGGAAAGTGCACAATTGTCGGCTACGACGAACCTGCTCAAATAAATCAGTGGATATTAAGCATTAGGATTTGGATTGAGCAATGTTTTACAAAATTTGGAATCACCGGCAATCAAAATGCCGTGCTTATAGCCTTAACGACAGGCGATAAGGCGAGTCTCGACCCAGAATTGAAAAGTGCTTTTACAACAGCGGGGCTAATGCACGTGCTGGCTGTCAGCGGATTGCACGTGGGTATTATCTACTTGGTTCTTAGCTGGATAGTTAAACCGCTAACATTTTTCCGTCAAGGCAGGATTTTAAGAATCGTTATAGTAATTACGGCACTTTGGCTGTATGCCTTTTTTACAGGAATGGCACCGTCTGTAAAACGAGCCGTATTGATGTTTTCGTTTTTGGTAGTGGGCGAGGCTTCTGGCAGAAGGTACTTGGGGCAAAATTCGCTGTTTGCTTCGGCTTTTTTCCTTATGATTTTTAATCCAAATATAATTTTTGAATTGGGGTTTCAATTGTCGTATTTAGCGGTATTCGGTATTTTTCAATTTCATAAACCCATATACAACCTTTTCTGTTTTAAAAACAAACTGCTTGATAAGATATGGAGTCTTAGCGCATTGTCGATATCGGCTCAACTTGCCACAACGCCTGTTAGTTTGCTCTATTTCAATCAGTTCCCGTTATATTTTCTGTTGGGGAATATTGTAATTGTTCCGTTGGTGGGAGTTATTATTCAAGGGGCAATTTTATTTATGGCACTAAGTTTTTATGCGCCTTTGGCTAAGATAGTTGCGTGGTGCGTTAACCTAATGCTAAAGTTTATGACAGGAACTACCGAGTTGATTGCAAAACTACCCTATAGCCAGATTACCGGAATTTATATCGATGTGGTTATGGTTATTGCCCTTTACGCACTTTTCCTGATAGCGCACTCTTATTTTAAATCGCACAGTCCCAGAACTTTAGTCGGATTATCGACACTATTATGTTCACTTTTGATATATTCGGCAACCAAAAGCCATATTCTCGGTAACAGTAGCGAAATTCACGTCTTTAAAACGGCAAACAACCCGATTTATATTGTGGAATCCAAAAGCGTACACTCGATTGTTGCTGATACGACAGTGCCGGTTGAACGTCATATAGCGCAACTCTCTAACTTTTACGGTGTTAGACTAAATCACGCAAGCCACAACGAGGTTCAGGGTCGGTTCTCGGTTTGGGAGCATCCCGCTGGGAAGATTCTGATTGCTCCCGAGAATATCCTTTCAAGTATTGATACTACGATTTTTGAAAAGGTTGATGTTGTTGTGAGAAGTAAGCCTGTGAGGAAACGATTAACGTTTGGCAATTAAACGTGCAATTGTTTCTTGAGGTTATGAATTTCCCTTTTGTATTAGCTGTTTAACTTCATTAACTTCTTTGATAAGCTGTTCCGAAGTGGGTAAATATAAATGGTATTTTCCTGTAAGGATGGTTTTATTGTCTTCTGGGAGTGTCATTTTTACTACCGTTTCGTTTTTTTCTGAGCAAAGCAGGATACCAATAGTAGAGTTTTCCTCTGGCATTTTCTCCTGACGGTCGTAATAGTTGACATACATCTGTAGCTGACCTAAATCTTGATGTGTCAATTTTCCTGTTTTTAGTTCAATAATCACAAAACAACGCAACAGACGGTTGTAAAAAACCAGATCGGCAAAGAACTCATCGTCTTCTATCAGAATACGTTTTTGACGGGCAACAAACGAAAATCCTTTTCCCATTTCAAGCAGAAAATCAGCAAGATGTGTGATGATAGCTGTTTCCAAGTCTTTCTCGTAATAACTTGATTCTTTGCGTAATCCTAAAAATTCAAGCACCATTGGGTCTTTGATAACTTCTGTTGGTCGTTCTGGAATGCGTTCTTTGCGTGCAACAGCAAGGACACTCTCTTTGTCGTTACTGAGCAATAGGCGTTCGTAGAGCATTGAGTTGATTTGTCGTTCGGTCTCGCGAGCTGTCCAGGCGTTATTTACGGACTCTAATTCATAATACTCGCGTTTGTCGGCATCATCTATCTGGATAAGCCTTCGGTACTGGCTCCAGTTTAATTGGGAACGCAGTGTGTTCCCAATTGGATATGTTCTATAAAATTGGCGACAAAATTTTAACTGGCGTTCACTGAATCCGCTTCCATATTCAGGTTCCAACACTTTTGCCAAATCGCGGATGAGGTATGTGCCATAGTCAGCGCGCTCTTTGCCTTGCTGTTCCTCTTCAAATATACGCTTACCCAAATTCCAGTACATTTGAACACGAATAAAATTCACACTCCGAACAGCGTTCTCTTGTGCCGTTTCAATAATCTGGCGTACATCCGCATAAAACGAATTTGTATTCGGATGGCTATCCTCTTTTATTTCTTTCTTTGGCATACTGCGATTAAGATTGGATTAATGCCACAAAGCTAATTATTAATTTACAATTGGTATTAAAAGTCTATTACCTAAAATTTGGGTTTAATATTCAATAATTTATGTGGTGGACGGGTCAGCTGATATGATTTTTGTCTCCCTATATTCCTGCAATTTGTAGTTGCAGTACGAGAACAGTTCTTGTAACTCGCGTATCATCTCTTGTGTGTGAAATTTAGGAACTACGGTTGTTCTTAATTGATAGTCGACGCCTGACTCTTTGAGTATTTCGACAGACTCTTTAACCTTTGTGAGAAGCTGATGGTCTTTTATATCGCAGATATTCTGGTATGCTTCCGTTTCAAAAACGGTTTTAATATCCATAGCAACGTAATCGAGCAGATTGGCTTGTAACAGCTCTCTTAAAACGGATGGTAATGAGCCATTTGTATCTAACTTTACGGCAAAGCCCATTTTTTTAATTTTCTTGATAAATTCTTTTAAATCGCTTTGTAGGGTTGGCTCTCCGCCTGTAATAACTACACCGTCTAACCAGTTTTTTCGGGTCGAGAGATAATCAAAAATTGTTTGTTCAGGAATATCTTCAGTTTTTTTAATTAGTTCAGGATAAACCAATTCTGGATTGTGACAAAATCCACAGCGAAAGTTGCAACCTTTTGTAAAAACAACGGCTGCGACCCTCCCCTCCCAGTCGATAAGACTTTGTTTTGTAAATCCGCCTATTCTCATTTTTCTAGCTTTCGATACCCTTTCTCGCTTGTACACCTTGATTGTAGTAATGCTTAATCTCTTTCATCTCGGTAACTAAATCGGCAAATTCAATTAGCTTGTCTGTTGCATAGCGACCTGTAATGATAATTTCAGTCTCGTCTGGCTTTTGCTTAATGATATTTATAAGCTCGTCGTCAGTAAAGAGGTTGTAGTAGATAGCGATGTTTGCCTCATCTAATACAATCACATCGTACTTGTCTGATACAATTATTTCGGAAACCTCTTTAAGCCCCTCGCGAGCAGCATCTATATCAGCTTGCGAGGGCTTTTCGTAGATAAAACATTTTAGCCCATACTGCTTTATCGTGATGTCGGATAAAAACTTTTGTATAGTTTTAACTTCCGAATAGGCTTCTCCCTTCACAAACTGAGCGAAAAAAACCTTTTTCCCTGCGCCAACAGCTCTTAATGATAATCCTAGTGCTGCTGTTGTTTTTCCTTTGCCGTTGCCGGTGTATATTTGTGTATATCCTTTCATTTAAAGTTAGAAATTAGAAATTAGAAGTTAGAAGTGTCTAATATAGTGAATTTTATGTGTTATACCGATTGGACATCTACTATAGTCCAAACTTCGCTACCGCTCTTTTGGACTATGTATCTGTAGCATCGGCATTTACAATTGTAAAATTTAAAAAAGATTGGACTATTTTTAAATTACAATTGGTATTATAAATAAATATTTCGTTAAAATCTACAGGAATATCAAATATTTTATGTAGTTCTATATCGTTGAAAAACGCGTGGATACAGCGGATTACTCCTGCGTGAGTAATTAGTAGCACCTTTTTGTAATGCTCTGATTTTAAGGCAGTAATAAAATTCGCAACTCTATTGTAAACGTCTTGTAGGTTTTCGCCATTTGGTGGACGCTCATTAACAAAATCGTTGCACCATTTCTCGAGTTGATTTCTGTCAATATTGTCCCAACATTGATTTTCCCAACTGCCAAAATTCATCTCTTTCAGAGCCTGCTCAATATTTATATTACTAAAATCAAGCTCATTAGACAACAAAACGCACCGTTTTAATGGACTGCAAAACACGGCATCGTAAGGCGGTTGTAGAAGTTGCTTTATTTCAGTAGCATCGGCTTTAAAGCTGTCTGCAACAGGCACTTCGCTTTGTCCGTAACATCTGTTTAGTCCGTGTATTAAGCGAGTATGTCTGATTACATGAATTTCCATATCGCTACAAAAGTTAACATTATTATCGCTTCGGCTAATTGCTCCACGCACCCTAAGCAGTCGCCCGTGTAGCCGTTTATCCATTTCTTGAAATAGCGATTCCCCTTGACAATAAGTAAAAACAGTGGCAACAGAACGATACTGACAATAGGATTTATTATTGCAAAAATCGTTAAGGGAGTAAGTCCCAACACGTATGAAATTATTATTTCGGTTCGGGTGGCATGTTTTTCAACTGGTTTAACCTTAGATGTTAAGTCGTCTCGGGCATATTGCGATATAAAAACAATGTTTCCCGAAGTTAATCGAGCCAAAGAGTGGTACATAATAAAAAACAGAAACAGCATAGACCAACCCTCTTTTTCGAGTTTGGGTAACAATATGTAAAGTGATACAATTTTTAATGCAAATAGCAAAATCAGGGCGACCGTTCCGTAAGTTCCTATTCTGCTGTCTTTCATTATCTCTAAGATTTTCTCTTTTGTCCAGCCTCCTCCGAAACCGTCGAAAGTGTCGGCAAAGCCATCTTCGTGAAAGGCTCCGGTGGTCAATACTCCTGCGATTAGTGAAGCCACAACGGCTATAGCGTTTCCAAATAGCAACGAGGCTCCCCAGTATATCAAAAAAGATATTGCCCCAACAATAATACCTGCCAACGGATAGTACCGCGATGCTTGATTTAGGTCAACGTTCGAGCAATCAACCTTTTTAGGGCAAGGTATTCTTGTGTAAAACATTAGTGCAGCGAAAAAAAGTTCAATTTGGCGTTTCATACTTCTGACTTCTGACTTCTGACTTCGGTCTTCCGACTTCATAACTTATTTGAAACATTGGCACTCTCGAAACTTGCCATATTGTTTAAAAACTCTACAGCACTTACAATAATTGGATATGCAACAGCGCAACCCGTGCCTTCGCCGACCCTTAAACCCAAGTTTAAAAGAGCCTCAACTTTCAAGTAATCAAGTAGTTTGCGATGCCCCTTTTCTCCGCTGACATGACAAAATATTGCGTTTTTAATCACATTGGGATTAATCTTGTAGGCTATTAAAAAAGCGGTTGTAATGGTAAAGCCGTCAATCAAAATCAGCATATTTCTTTTGTAAGCATGAATTATTGCAGCCGAAATTTGTGCAATTTCAAAACCTGCAAATGTCATCACAACTTCCTTTATATCAGCGATTTCTCCATGAAACCGTTTTGCTTGCTCTAAAATAGCCAGTTTCTTTTGAAGGTGTTGGTCTGTATGTCCTGTTCCCTTTCCTACGCAATCTTGCAAGGGCAATCCGCACAGATAACTCATTAACATCGCTGCCGACGAGGTGTTGCCAATACCCAGCTCGCCAAACCCCACGACATTGCAATTTGATGTAAATAGCTGGTCGATAATCTTTTCTCCGTAGTGGAAACACTGCTCCAACTGTTGCTCGGTTATTGCTTTTTGATACAGAAAATTATTGGTACCCTTTGCTATTTTTGCATTTATAAGCTGGCTATAATCGCAGAAATCGAAATTTACTCCAGCATCAACTAACTGTATATCAATATTATTCTGTTGACAAAAGATATTTATTGTAGCACCGCGATTTAAGATGTTTTTTACCATTTGGTAAGTCACTTCTGACGGATAAGCACTTACGCCCTCTTTTGCTATGCCGTGGTCGGCGGCAAAAACAACAATAGTCGGTTTTTGCAAATTGGGAGTGAGCGTGTTTTGAATCGTTCCTATTTGTAACGCCAATTTTTCAAGATAACCGAGCGAGCCAAGAGGCTTTGTTTTTAAATCAATCTTTTCTTGCAGTTTACTTTGTATCACGCGTGTTTGAACTTTTTAAGATAAAATTGATAACCCTGCGATATAACGAGTTGTCAATTCGCAGGGTTATGCTTTTAGTTTCTTAATTTTCAACTATTTAGAAACGAAAACCTCTTGCTCCTCGCTTACTTTTCGGTATTCTTTATTGGTCAATGGTTCTGTTTTCTTTATATCGAACAGCTTTCTATCTTTAAATTCCTGTTGTTTTCCGTCGTTCCATTGATTAACGGGGCGCATATATCCCACAATTCGACTGTAAACTTCGCAATTTGACTCGCATTTTGGACATTTAAAATATTCGCCTGAGATATATCCGTGCGATGGACAAATGCTAAAAGTTGGCGAAATGGTTATATATGGCAGACGAAATTTGCTTGTTATCTTGCGAATAAGATTTTTAGCGGCTGAACTCGGCATGTTTTTTTCTCCTGTAAAGAGGTGAAGCACAGTTCCTCCGGTGTATTTTGTTTGTAGTTCATCTTGTTGAGTCAGCACTTCGAAGATATCATCTGAGTAGTTTACAGGCAAATGCGTTGAGTTGGTGTAATATGGAGCAGCTCCGTTTTCGTACGCCTCTGGATTTGCTGTTATAATATCGGGGTGCTGGATTGTATCAATCCTCGCAAAGCGATATGCTGCGCTCTCGGCAGGAGTTGCCTCCAAGTTGTAGATATTTCCTGTCTCTTCCTGAAAATCTTCTAACACTCCGCGCATAAAATCCATTATTTTCAGCGCAAAAGCCTTACTCTCTTGATGTGCAATATTTTTACCCAAAAAGTTTATGCAACACTCGTTCATCCCGTTTATGCCGATAGTGGAGAAGTGATTTTTCCAATAGCAGTTAAAACGTTGATATATATGACGTAAGTAGAATTTTGAATATGGATAAAGTCCTTTTTCCGTGTAGTTTTCAATGGTTTTGCGTTTAATTTCCAAGCTATCTTTTGCCAATATCATTAGGTTTTTGAGGCGTTGAAGGAAATTTTCTTCAGATGTAGCCTCGTATCCCAATTTAGCAAGATTTATCGTAACAACGCCCACTGAGCCTGTCAGCGGATTTGACGCAAACAGACCGCCACCGCGCTTACTAAGTTCACGTTTGTCTAATCGTAAACGGCAGCACATACTGCGGACATCGTCGGGTTTCATGTCGGAGTTGACGAAATTCGAGAAGTAAGGAATACCGTATTTGGCGGTCATCTCCCAAATTCCCTCATATTCAGGATTTTCCCAATCAAATTCGGGAGTAATATTGTAGGTGGGAATTGGGAACGAAAACAGTGTGCCGTTGGCATCTCCCTTTAACATTATTTCAGCAAACGCTCGGTTTAGTATATTCATTTCATGCTGATAATCAGCGTAAACCTCGTCTAATATCTCTCCACCCCAAACTACAGGTTCGTTTTTCATAAACTCGGGGACAACCAAATCCATTGTGATATTTGTAAATGGGGTTTGGAACCCAACTCTTGTCGGAATATTTATATTGAAAAGGAACTCTTGCATGGCTTGTTTTACCTGCTCGTATGAGAGATTGTCTTTTCTGATAAACGGTGCAAGATAGGTGTCAAAGTTTGAAAATGCCTGTGCTCCAGCAGCTTCGCCCTGCATGGTGTAGAAAAAGTTCACAACCTGTCCGAGTGCTGTTCTGAGATGCCGTGCAGGCTTACTTTCTGATTTCCCTAAAACGCCTCTAAAGCCCGATAACAGCAAGTCTTTTAAATCCCAACCAACGCAATAGACGCTCAAGAAACCCAAATCGTGAATATGGAAGTATCCTTTTTTGTGGGCTTCCGAAATGCTGTCTGGGTAGAGCTTTGTAAGCCAATATTGCGATGTTATCAGTGTAGAGATATGTTGGTTTAATCCTTGTAGCGAGTAGGCTGAGTTTGCACTCTCTTTTATTCGCCAATCATCCATACCCAGATAGTTGTCGATTGCATCGATATTGCCAAAAAGCTCTTTGGCGTTTCTCGATTGCTCGCGCTGTTTTCGGTAAAGCAGATAGGATTTAACTAACTCGAAGCTCTCCTGTTCAAAAAGAACTTTTTCGACACAGTCTTGAACCTGCTCGACAGTAGGAAATTCGTTCTGATTCTCTTTAGTTAGCTTAGTTAAAACATCAGAGCTAAGTTTTTTTGCTCTAGCTCTGTCTGGATTGCCCACTGAGCGCATGGCTTTGAAAATAGCATGCTCAATTTTTTCAATCTGAAAGTCAACAATAACGCCGTTGCGTTTTACAATTTTTTTGAAAGTAAGTTTGCCACTCATAACAATATTATTTTTAAATAGTTAATAAATGGTAACTTGCGGGGACGTCAAAGAATAATCGCGGTTAGTGATTCCTCTCTCGCTTTTCGACCCGAAAGCTACGATGTCTCTGCATTCGGCAGGTCTTCTGACTTATTCCGGTTTTATCGCCTTCCCATTCCAACAAATATCGGAACAGTGGCATGTTTGATAAAATCTTTTTTCTGGAACTTACAGCTACGGGGATAGTCCTTGATTCTCACAGGGTTCCCTTTTAATCGATATAAGAACCGAACACATTTACAAAGTTAACTATAAAAATTATGAGGGGCTGGAAATAATGGATTACTTATTAACAGGGTTATCAACATAATGGATATTTCTATCCTTTATCATATCGAAATTATTGTTAATGAATATATTGACAATAGTTGGTCCTCAAAAATGGAAGAGGAAACGAATTGATTTTAATAATACTTGTGAACGATTTCTATAACAGCCGACTTTGTCATATCGGCAGGATTTGTTCCCGGTTCGCCCTCTGGAACGGGTTTGCCCAATTTTTCAAAATGTTTTATCCAATAGGTGTCGATAGTGTCGGTTTCTGGATTTTTGAAAGACATTGATAGAGGCTCGAAAATTGGCTTATTGAGTGAATCTAAAAACGCAAAACGAACTAACTCGCTACAGTAGAACTGATTGTTTGTTTCATCGTAAGCGTAATCGTACTCTTTTCCTAAATGTTTTTCGGCGTTTTTTATTGCATTTGGAATTGTATATTCAAACTCCTTTTTTACTCTCCCAACCGCCATTAAATATTTACCGTTAAGGAGGGCTGTTTTTTCAAAAAACTCTTCTACTGGCGTTTTTACTACACCTTCGGGGGAGGTTGCTTCTAAGACATGCGTCTTATCGTTTTCAATGCTTACAATTCCAACGTGAGTAAAAGGGATATCCTTGTCTCTTCCTGTGCTGGTTTGGATAGCGACAAGGAGTTCCGAGTTGCCCGCTCCTACCGAAAACAGCAAATCGCCGGTTTGTAGCTTGAACTGATTTTCTTTATCTCCACACGCCTGAAACATAACAAAAAGGAGAAGGGTGAACGTGAAGTGTAATTTATGCATAGTTAAATTTTGAACATCCATCTATTTGGTCAACAGTAATAATATCGTCAGGAGAAAAATGACTTATCAAATCGGTTGATTGTGTTGCAACAATAACTTGACTGCCTTTCAATGAAGCGGACTTGATCATTCCTGCTAACTTGGAAATAGCCGTAGGATGTAAGCCCAATTCGGGTTCGTCAATTATAATTGTATCGGGGAGATTTGGTTGCAAAAACAATACGGTTAATGCTATAAACCTTATCGTACCGTCTGATAAATCTGTTACACCATAAATTGTGTCACTATATTTATCTTTCCAGCGCAATTCAATGAATGAGCCTTTATTAGGAGTTAACTCAAAATCTAAAAAATATGGAGCAATTGATTGTATTGTGCTTATAATCAAATTGTAAATAACCTTGTCGTTATTCTTAATTTCAAATAAAAATGCTGCTAAATTTGAGCCATCACTGTACAAATAATGAGTGTCATTTTGAATGTGATTTGACTTTGTAAATGGGGATTTATCACTTGTATCGTGAAAGTGATATTTTCTAAAACCGTTAAGGTATTCAATTACATGCTTCGCTCTGTAATTATCCGTAATTTTTAGTCTTGCTTCTTTATCGGAACTGCTTATATCCACATTGCTATCCCTTTGGATAATAAGCTTTTCATTAGTAAAAACAAACCCGTCTGTACCGAGTTTGAGAGTTGCAGAATAGCCATTTTGCCCATTATCAAACTCCACTTTAAAAGAGATAGTGTCTGTAACCTTTTGTCCTTTGTGGAGGAACTTGTCTGCACCTCCTTTGAGTGCAACATATTCATGTAAATTGCGGTTATACAGCCTGTTAAGAAATTCAAAAAATGAAATAAAGTTGCTTTTACCACTTCCGTTTGCACCAATAAATATATTAATTGGCTTTAAGTCAATTTTTTCATCTTTGATTGATTTGTACCCTGATATTTTTATATAATCCATTTACGCTGACAATATTTTTGATTTATAAAGTAGTGATAAACAGCCACTTGTCTTTCTGTAAGTTGTCTCACATCTTATACCAATTGTAATTTTAAAATAGTCCAATAATTTTAAAATTTTACAATGGTAAATACCGATGTTACAGATACATAGTTCAAACGAACGATAGTGAAATTTGGACAATAGTAGCTGTCCAATCGGTATTATATATTTTGCGAAGTTAGTGAAATTTAATAAAATGGTACAAAAACGGGGGATGAAAAAATCCCCCGTAAATTTTTTATTTCAAATAATCTTCAGCCAGAGCCACCCAATAGGTTGCGCCACGGCTAAGCATATCTTGGTTGAAAACATATTTGGGGTGATGCACCATAAAGGTGTCGCCGTTGCCAATCATGCAGTATGTTCCGGCTTTCTCTTTTAGCATAAAGGCAAAGTCCTCGCTACCCATGTAGGGGTGCATGTTTTCCACAACTTGATCTTCGCCAAAGGTGGCTTTTGCAACGTTTGCTGCCCACTTGGTGTTTTCGGGAGTGTTGATTAATACTGCTCCTGCAACGCCCTCGCGGATTTCGTATTGACAGTTAAACGCTTCGGCTTGCGCTTTTGTAATTTTGCGGATTTTATCAAGAACCATAATGCGAAGGTCAGGCTCCATATTACGGATACTCAAGCGCAAGATAGCTTTCTGTGGAACAGCGTTACCTGCAATGCCCGACTGAAATGCTCCCACGTTTACCACCGAGTTTTTCCATGGCGACACGTTACGGCTTACAATGGTTTGTAGTGCCATTACCAGCGATGCTCCGCACACCAATGGGTCAATACTTAGCTCAGGCATTGAGCCGTGTGAGCCTTTGCCTGTAAGCTCAATCTCCCAGTTGTCCACGGCAGCCATTGTTTCGCCCTCGCGGAAATGGAATTTTCCTAAAGGTAAACCGGGCATATTGTGCATTCCATAAACAGCGTCAACAGGGAAACGTTTGAACAGACCGTCTGCAACCATTGCTGGAGCTCCTTCCATGGTCTCTTCGCCGGGTTGGAAGATTAAACGGACGGTTCCGTTAAAGTTTTTGGTTGTTGCCAAGTATTTTCCCGCGCCGAGTAACATCGTAGCGTGTGAGTCGTGTCCGCAAAGGTGCGACCAGCCTTCTACTTTGCTCTTGTACGGCAAATTGTTATCTTCTAAAATGGGTAGTGCATCGAAATCGGCACGCATACCAATAGATTTTTTCCCGTTACCTACGGTCATAGATGCTACAACACCTGTTCCGCCAATGCCTTCAACAACATCGTAGCCCCACGATTTTAGTTTATCGGCTATGTATTTGGCTGTTTTAGGAGTATCCATGTTTAGTTCAGGATTTTGGTGCATATAGTCCATCCACTCTTTCATTTCGGGTTGAAGCTTTGCAACTTCAGATAATAATTTTTTGTTCATAATATTGAAATTTTATGGGTTTGTTATTTTATTTGCACAATTGCTTGTAAACAGTGATTTTTATATGTGTTATAGTAACTTTCTTGCTCTCTTACAAAATCACTCTGCTTTTCTCAAGTTGACAGATCTATCACGGTTACCTCAAGATAACTTTCTGTCGTAAAGGTATAATTATTCTTATAAAATATCAAGATAAGGGGGTTGTTTTTTATAAACTTTTGGTCATTAAAGAACCCTTTAAAAGTTTATTATAATTTAAGGTGTTGTGATATTATGCTTTAAGGGTTTTAGAACTTAATATTATTTATGAAAAACCACTTCTTACAAAATTAGCTTCATTTGTCATTACAGTAATTGCTTTTCCATTTGTTAAACTTCAAAGCGAAATAAAAAGCAGAAGGGAAACTTAACAAAGTGATTATAACACCAATCAATGCCCATAATAGCAAGGCTTCAAAACTCGTTTGTCCATTTTTAATAAAAAGGTAGAGTGTATAAATACAATAAGGTAATGCAATTATAGATGAAATAATTACGGGAACATATTTACGCCATATTATCCATTGCCCAATATGGACTAAAAGGTGTATGAAGTAAGCCGAAAAAGCGGCAAACCACAAGTAGTATGCACCATACCAAAGTGACAAATATGCAACAATAGAAATCAGTATAAATTCATGTAACACTGCAACAGCAAAAGCAGAGGTTGAAAGCGAGTATATTTGTTTTTTGTTCAATAAGTCATTCAGTTTAGGAAAACGTTTTTCAATTTCTGATTTGTTTTTTGCAAGCCATGGTTTGAACATTATGATTTCTTCAAAGTCGTGGAATATAAAAATCACAGGTAAAAGTGCCATTAATAACTTTGTTTCATTCATCTCTTTTATTGTTTTATTTTCTTGTAATTTTTGATGCTTTCACTTTACTGGTTTCAGTGCTTCTGAGTTTCTAACAATATATTGCACAAAGTTTGTTGTTGACAACTGTTCATTAAAAACAGCACAATAGTTTGCTTAAAGAAGTTAGTCCTAATTGTTATTAGTTTTTGTTTGTTCTTGCATTTCGCCTAAATAGTGTTGTGTTCCGCCATAGTATTTAAAGTTTATAAAATCGCAACCGTACTGCAGTGTTGGTTCGTTGTTTTTCTTGCAACTTGCAAAAATTAACGAAATGGTCGTGATTGATAAAATTAGTTTCTTCATGGAAAATGTTTTTTATAATGAGATAACCAAGTTACAAATTTTTCATAAAGTTGTCAAGGGGTAAGGATGTTTTTTACGTAGATTAATTTTTGTTAACTTTACAGAAACATAGAGCGTATTCGCAAATGTTAAAATTATAATCAAATGGATACAGAACATTCAAACAAAATTCTCCTTTTTATTACTGTTGATGATGTGCAATTTGAGGCAATGGAAAAAATAGCAGAAAATTAAACGATGATGAAATTTATATTGCCCAAAAAGGATTGGGAAGTGGCTTGCTTGCAACTATAGACGTTTTATACTCAACAATTTTTAATGAAATGATTGAACATGCGTGAAATAGGCGACACGGATGCATAAATATTTGTTTGCAAACAAATTGCGAGTCCGCTTGTTTTGGTGACAAACAAAAAAGCCAACCGACTTATTCTAAGTTAGTTGGCTTTTTATTTTTATCTAGCTTAAATATTATCTATCAGCCAATTCGTCTGCAAGACGTTGTGTTAATAGTGGAACTATTTTGCACAAGTCGCCAACAATACCCAAATCGGCAACGCCGAAAATTGGTGCAAACTTATCTTTGTTGATAGCTATAATATAATCGGACTCTTCCATTCCTGCAAGGTGCTGAATTGCTCCGGAAATACCGATAGCAAAGTAGAGGTCAGGTCTAACCGTTTTACCTGTTTGACCAACTTGTCGATCTTGGGTTGCAACACCTGCGTCAACAAGGGCGCGAGATGCCGACCTCTCGGCTTTCAACAGTTTTGCAAGTTCGTAGAGTTTCTCGTATCCCTCGTGGCAACCAACACCACGTCCACCAGAGACAAGAATTTTTGCGTCTGCAATATCAATCTTATTTTTGGTTTCGGTAACGTTCTCAACAATCTCAACTTTAAATTTTGAGTTGTCGAACTCAACCTTAAAATCAACTACTTCGCCTTTGCGTGACTTGTCGGCAACATTTTTCTGCATTACGCCAGGGCGAACGGTTGACATCTGCGGATGATGGTCGGGACAAATAATCGTTGCCATAAGGTTTCCGCCAAAGGCAGGACGTGTCATAAGAAATTTACCCTCTTCGTCAATCTCAAGTTTTGTACAGTCGGCTGTAAGACCAGTCGCTAAGCGTGCAGACAGGCGTGGTGCAAGGTCGCGACCTATGGTTGTTGCGCCAAACAACACAATGTTGGGCTTGTATTTGGTAATCATTTGCCCTATTGCTTGTGTATACTGTTCAGTTAGATAGTGTTCGAGGTTAGGGTGATCAGCAATTAGAACGATATCTGCGCCATATTCAATCAATTTTTGTGCACTGTTTTTTACGTTGTGCCCTGCAAGCATAGCAACAACCTTTTGTTTCAGTGCGCCAGCAAGTTGAGTGGCTTTACCAAGCAACTCAAGTGCAACTTTCGAGATTTCCCCACCTCGCTGTTCTATAAAAACAAAAACATTTTGATTATCTTGATTATTCATTTTTCAATTATTTTAAAAGTGCTCCGATGATTAAATAATAAACTTCTCTTTCAGTCGGCTAATGATGATTGCCACTGCTTGTTCAGCATCAACTTCGAACTGTTCGCCAGCCTGTTTAACGCCTTTTGCAAACGATTTTGCAACCTTTGTGGGCGAGCCTTTTAGTCCGAGTTTCTCTACGTCAACGTCAATTTGGTCGGCAGTCCAAATTTCAACTTCCCTGTCGTATGCCTCCATTATTCGGCTTACGCTCATGTATCGTGGTTTAAATCCTGTGGCAAGCACCGTAAGCAAGCAAGGCAGTTGTGCTTTTAGGATTTGATAACCTGTTTCATTCTCTTTTTTAATATTAACCGAGCGGTCGTTGTTGAGTGTACAACTTGCAACATACGATACTTGTGGCAAATCTAAATGTTCGGCAATCTGCGGACCAACTTGTGCTGTATCGCCGTCAATTGCCTGACGACCAGCGACTACAAGGTCAAATTTCAATTTTCTAAGTGCGCCAGCCAATGCGTTTGATGTTGCTAAAGTATCAGCTCCGGCAAATTTTCTGTCCGTTAGCAAGATAGCACGGTCTGCACCCATTGCAAGGGCTTCGCGCAACATAACATCGGCTTGGGGAGGTCCCATTGTGATAACGGTTACGTGAGCACCGTGTCTGTCTTTCAACTGTAGTGCAAGCTCCAAACCGCTTTTGTCGTCGGGGTTCATAATACTTGGAACACCCTCTCTGATAAGTGTCCCTGTTTCAGGATTTATCTTGATTTCGTTGGTGTTAGGCACCTGTTTTATGCAAACAACTATATTCATGGTAACAAAGTATAAAAATTATTTAAAAAGGTTAGCAGCGATAACCATACGTTGAACCTCTGATGTTCCTTCGTAAATCTCGGTAATCTTCGCATCACGCATCATTCTCTCAACAGGATATTCGCGTGTATATCCATATCCACCGTGGAATTGCACGGCTTTGGTAGTAACTTCCATTGCTGTTTCGGCAGCAAAGAGCTTAGCCATTGCAGCATCAACAGTGTATGGCACTTTGGTATCTTTCTTAAACGCAGCAGAACGAACAAGTAATCTTGATGCCTGAACTTTTGTATAAAGGTCAGCCATTTGAAACTGAGTGTTTTGGAAAGCAGAGATGCTACGTCCAAACTGCTTTCTCTCTTTTGTGTATTTAACTGTCTCATCAATAGCACCTTGAGCAATGCCAAGAGCTTGTGAGGCAATACCAATTCGTCCGCCGTCTAACGTTTTCATTGCAATACTAAAACCTCTGTTTAACTTGCCTAACAGATTGCTTTTTGGAATTCTGCAATTATCAAATATAAGTTCACAAGTTGAAGAACCTCTAATACCCAATTTGTGTTCCTCGCGACCAACTGTAAAGCCCTCTGTTCCAGCCTCAACAATAAAAGCTGAAATGCCTCTCGTTCCTTGTGATTTGTCGGTCATCGCAAAAATGACAAAAACGTGAGCATGTCCTGCATTGGTTATGAAGATTTTGCTTCCATTTAACACATACTCGTCGCCATCTTCAACAGCTGTTGTTTGTTGTGCTGATGCATCTGTACCGGCATTTGGCTCGGTTAATCCAAAAGCTCCAATCCATTCGCCATTACATAGCTTTGGCAAATATTTTTGTTTTTGCTCTTCGGTGCCGTTCTCAAAAATTGGTGCAACGCACAGTGAAATATGAGCCGAAAGTAGCACTCCCGTTGTTGCACAGGCGCGTGAAATCTCTTCAACAGCCATTGAATAGATTACATTTGAACCGCCCGAACCGCCATACTCTTTTGGCACGGTAATGCCCATTAAACCTATGTCCGCCATTTTTTTTGCCGTCTCCGCGGGAAATCTTTCCTGCTCATCAATTTCGGCGGCTAATGGCTTAACTTCTTTTTCTGAAAACTCATGAATCATTTTCAGAAAAAGTTCTTCTGTTTTTGTTAAATTAAAGTCCATAGCGTAAATTGTAATTTATAAATATATAAAACTATCATTGTTTTTAAGTGTCTCTTTTTCAGTCGTTTAGACATTTGAGTGTTTGGCGATTGCACAAAAAAATAGCGCACTTCAATAGTAAATATGCGAAGTGACATTGTGCAACATTTTCTGACGAAAATCAGATTAGGTAATAACCAATCTCCATGCCAAAAGTTGACTTCAAAATTACAATTTTAAATCATGAAAACCATGAAAATAATGAGAAACGGCAAAACCAAAATAAATAAAATTAATAACCAACATCAGTCATTATAACTAAAAACTTAAAATTCTTTTTTTTGAAGATGCTGATATTTACTTAGTTGTTATAATTTATATGTTCTATAGGTAAAACAACACATATTAAAGATAGTAAACAGAATGATTCCAGCTTGTCTGGTTTCATAAACTTACTACTTTTGTGTCTGTTTTTAATCACAAACTTTTAACTAAAAACTGTATGAAAGCTTTTCTTACTATTGGATTGCTTATTTGCTCTAATATTTTTATGACTTTTGCATGGTACGGACATTTGAAACTCTCTGAATATTCGTGGTTTAGCAAATTGTCGTTGTTTGGAATTATTGTTTTTAGCTGGGGCATTGCTTTTTTCGAGTACTGCTTTCAGGTTCCGGCAAACAGAATTGGTTTTGTTAATAATGGCGGACCGTTCTCTTTGGTACAACTAAAGGTGTTACAAGAAGTTATTACACTTGTAGTGTTTATGGTTTTTTCTTATGTGGCTTTTCAGTCGCAAATAAAACCCAACCACATCATAGGCTTTGTGCTGTTGGTGTTGGCGGTCTATTTTATCTTTAAAGGATAGAGTTATTTAAAGAAAATATAAGTTCAAACAATAAATTAAAGTTAAAAAAATTGCTTCGAGAATCACATCTTAAAGAAAAAAACTATACATTTATTGCGAAAATGTTCGTGTTGAAAAACAAATTCAAGAACAGTTAAAATAAAACTACTTTCACAATAAAAACAGAGAGCTATATTGTGAAAAGTATTACAAATATTCATTCATATCGACAACTACATCTATGAAACGAATATGCCAATTAAACCTTGATACAAAATAAAGTGATTATTGCGCGTAAGTTTCATATCACATTAAACTAAAAATCGTGAACATATGAAAAGAAATGTTTTACTCTTTTTTACTCTTATTTGTACAACGGCTTTTGCCCAAACAGATGAAGATACTGTCAAGCCTTCAACATGGAAAATGATAGGCAACGCTCAATACGTTACCCAACACCATTGGCGTGGAATTGGCAAGGGGGGGTTGTTCGGCGGTGCACCTGCTTTTGAACCAACAGTTGCGTTTGTTAATAAGAACTGGAACATGGGTGTCTTTACTGCCGCCTCTTTTGATGACGTTTATAAGGCTGTGATACCGTGGGTATCGTTCTCACCAGTAAAAGGCTTATGGGTTGGCGTTTGGGACATCTATTCACCCGGAAAGGTTATGTGGACACACAATCCATTTGATTACTCTCTTGCCACATCAAAGCACTTTGTTGATGCGGTAATCTCTTATCAGCTTCCTTGGTTCCCTCTCACTTTTAAGTGGGCGACAATTGTAGCCGGTAAGGATGCTAATGCTGACGGAAAAAGAAACTTCACCTCATACGGGGAAGTTTCCTACGTGCATCGTTGGAATGCTTTCAGTATTTGGGGATGTGTAAGTATGACACCCGCGAAAGGGTTGTACACAATGGCCGTAATGAAAGATGGTAAAGAACCCAAACCCGGCATTAACAACTTAGAACTTAAGTTACAGTACGACTTTAAACTTTACGAGCCAGTTTCGTTACCCGTATTTGCAAAATTCACTTACAATCCGCTTGTTAACGTATTCCTATTTCAGGCTGGTGCAAGCATAATAATTCCATATTCATTCAAATAAAACCTTGAAACAATGCAAACAACAACTTACAAAGGAACAGATAAAGTACTTATAGGCTTTATTCTTGCTGTTCTAACATTTTGGCTTTTTGCCAACTCAATGATGAACGTATCGCCCGTGATGACCGAAATGCTCGGCATGGATGCGAATACAATGAACATCGCCGTATCACTCGCTGCCCTGTTTTCAGGGATTTTCATTGTTGTGATAGGTGGATTAGCTGATAGTATCGGTCGTGTAAAAACTTTTAAAGTCGGGTTATATTTGGCTATTGCAGGTTCACTCTTAGTGGGATTATCTCCCAAAGGAGACCTCGCCGTACCAATGCTTCTAATAGGACGTGCTTTGCAAGGACTCTCCGCTGCTTTCGTAATGCCAACAAGTTTAGGTATGATTAAAATTTTCTGGGAAGGCAAAGAGCGTCAACGTGCTATAAGTCTTTGGTCTATTGGTACATTTGGTGGCTCGGGATTAAGTTCACTTACAGGAGGAATTATTGCCTCAAGCCTTGGCTGGCGATGGATTTTCTTTTTCGCTGTGATAGTAGCTGTTATTGCTCTATATTTGACCAAAGAACTGCCAGAAAACAAGCGCGAAGGAGCTGGCAAATATAAAATTGATTGGGGTGGAATCATAATATTTATGATTGCCATGATTGCGTTGCAGATTTTCATAACCAACGGAAACAAACTTGGATGGACTAACTGGATAACCATTGTTTTAATTGCTATTACAATAGTATTTGGCTACTTGTTTGTTTATGTTGAAAAAAAATCACCATATGCTTTTGTTGACTTTGGATTGTTCAAAAATAAAATATTTACTGGGGCTACGTTGGCAAACTTTTTTATTAATGGAACTTCAGGTATGCTTATTGTTTCTCTCACATTGATGCAGCGTGGGGCACAATTCTCGGCTATGGAAGCGGGATTGCTAACATTAGGTTTTGCTATTACCGTAATTTTATTTATCCGTGTGGGTGAAAAACTTCTTCAAAAGTTTGGTGCAAAAAAACCAATTATCTGGGGTGCATTAATAATTTGTGCAGCCATTATATTGCTTATGCAAACACAGATAATGACTGGACAATACGTTGTATTGGCAGTTATAGCCTATTCACTTTTCGGATTGGGCTTAGCTTTCTTTGCAACTCCTGCCACTGATGCCGCTCTGTCTAATTTGCCCGATAGTCAGGCAGGTAGTGGAGCTGGTATTTTCAAAATGGCCTCATCGCTTGGAACAAGCTTTGGAGTTGCTATAGCAGCAGGAATTTATACGGCAGTGGTCTCCAGAACTGAACCAATTGCTTGGTTGGGCAAAATCATTAATTTTATAGGCAGACAAGATAACGTGCTTGTTCGACAAGGAGCAATGTTAGGATTAGCTTTCTGTCTGCTTTTGGCAATTTTGGTAATTGTATCGGTTGTTGCAACCATACCTGACAAGAAGAAGGCATAAAGTGTGAAATAAAGCTTTTTGTTCGCTAAAAACAGTTTAATTTATTAACCTTGCCTAATCCCCTTGATTTCAAGAGGGTTAGGCAAAATAATTTTTACATATTATGACAACAAAATCGGTTCAATACAAAGGGAATGATAAACTTTTGTTTGGTATTATTTTGGGAGTGTTAGCCTTCTGGCTTTTTGCCCAAACAACGCTCAATATCAATGTGGATATGGCGAAAGACCTAGGCATGGAATCATCGATGATGAATATTGCAGTGTCGATAACATCGCTGTTTTCGGGAATTTTTATTGTGGTGTTTGGTGGCTTGGCTGATAAAATCGGTCGCGTAAAGATGGTAAAGTACGGATTTTACTTTAGCATTATCGGATCGCTGTTGGTTGGATTTACGCCTGTAGGCGGTGCTGCAAGTGCAGTATTGATATTAGGACGTATTTTTCAAGGACTCTCCGGAGCAGCAATTATGCCTGCAAGTTTGGCTCTCGTAAAAGCCTATTGGGAGGGAGCTGAACGCCAACGTGCAATTAGTCTCTGGTCAATGGGTTCGTGGGGAGGTTCGGGTTTCGCTGCACTTTTCGGTGGATTGATGGTAGGTATAGGATGGCGCTATATTTTCTTTGCTGCGGCAGCTATATCGCTTATAGGATTGTTGATGATAAAAGATACACCCGAAAGCAAAGCAGAAGTAACAGACAATAAAAAAACCGACTTTGGTGGAATTATTACCTTTATGTTATCGATGATTGGCTTGCAACTTCTGATAAGCAAAGGTTCGGAGTTTGGCTGGACAAGTCCATTAGGACTGACTCTTATCGTGGTAACGGTGGTGTTTGCGCTTCTGTTCTTCAAAATTGAAAAAGGGAAAGATGGTGCGTTTATCGACTTCAAGCTCTTTAACAACTTAACTTTCACAGGTGCTACAATATCTAACTTTATGCTTAACGGAACTGCGGGAATGTTAATTGTTTCGCTTGCATTGTTACAAGTGGGAGGAAATCTTACGGCAAAAACAGCAGGACTTCTTACTCTCGGTTATGCAATCTCTATTGTGCTCTTTATCCGCGTGGGAGAAAAGTTGTTGCAACGTTTTGGAGCTCGCAAACCGATGATTTGGGGGTCGCTTATAGTGGGCGTTGCCATTATTCTGTTGATGTTTACCAACGTGATGACTGATACGTACAAGATTTTAGCTATTATATCTTATACACTTTTCGGTATAGGATTAGCATTTTACGCAACACCTTCAACAGATGCGGCACTCTCTAACTTGCCAGAATCACAAGCTGGTTCAGGCTCGGGAATTTATAAAATGGCATCATCGCTTGGAGCGGCATTTGGTGTAGCTATTTCAGCCGGGGTCTTTGCAACACTAAACGTGGGAGATAATATCACTTGGATGGACGGTGTGCTTACTTTTGTTGGCAGACAAGATAACGTGGCAATCCGTCAAGCTGCAACCATTGCATTAGGTGTAAACTTGATGATGATTATAATGGCAATTGTAAGTATTATGATTACTATTCCTAAATCCGGAGGAAAACTTAAGAAAGATAAATAATAAATCATAAAATAAATAATTGCGTGCCTTGGTGGTGAAATACTGTCAAGGCACTTTTTTTTAATAAGCAACATTAAACACAAAAAATGCTTAAAACCTGACAATTACATGCCTTATAATATACTAATTGTAATTAAAAAATAATAAAAATTAATTTTTTTACATTAAAACTATTGTTTTTTAAAATATATCGTTTATCTTTGTATCGTTAACCGATATAACGAATAACAATATAACGCATAACGATAATGACAAATGAAACAAATATTGTATTAACTGAAGCAGTATTTTATATTCTGCTCGTCCTGCACAAACCTCTGCATGGTTATGGGATTATGCAGGAAACTGAAATTATGAGTGAAGGTAGGTTAAAACTTTCCGCAGGAACTCTTTACGGTGCTTTGTCATCTTTACTTGAAAAAAAATGGATTGTCGAATTGCCTATAGAAGAGGGTAGTCGCAGAAAAGAATATGAGATTACCTCGCTTGGCAAAGAAGTGGCAAAGATAGAGCTTACTCGTTTGGAAGAATTAGTAAGAAATGGTAATAGTATTATTAAACAATAATTATTCATGAAACAGCCATTTAGAGATAATTCTCAATTGCAAATTGATGGCAAGTTTCATGTGTTCTTAAAAAATTAAAAACATGAAAAAGAAAGTTTACAAAATATTCTTCGTTTGGGAATATGAAAAAGAAGAAAAATGGCTGAATAAGATGTCCGCAAAGGGCTGGCAGCTGATAAAAGGTAGTTCTTTCAAGTATCTTTTTGAAAAGGGAGAGCCTAATGAATATGATTATAAATTAGAATTGCTTGAAGAAGAGCCCGATTCTCCCAAAAGTAAAAACTACATTGACTTCCTAAAAGAAGCTAATATTGAAAATGTAGGGAAATGCAAAAATTGGATTTTTTTGCGAAAGAAAACGGCTGACGGTGGATTTTCGTCAGACAACAAAACTTTAAGTCACATCAATCATTCTTTGCGTGTAGAAGAAATTTATCACACAAGCAGAAATACAATTATCTTGTTACTGTCAATTGCGTTTATAGGATCTTTGATTACCGGTCACCTACCAGAATCTGCTATAGTGAGTTTTTTTAATGGTTTTTTCACAGGAATTGGTGCTTCGGCTGCTGTTCTTTCTTTAATCTTAATGCCAATTATGCGAAATAATTTTAAAAAAATAAAAAAACACATTCGTGAATTATATATAATTGAAGGGGTATAAAATACAATTAATAAAGATAAGTGGTTATAAATAAACATGTCGTTAAATCCAAGATAAATATAAATAACTAAACATATTGTAAAACTATTTATTAATTAAGAACATGAAAATCAAGAGAATCGGCTTGTTAGCCACATTAATTTCAGCAACTATGATGGTAAATGCACAGCAGTTTGCTGGTGATTGGAAAGGAGCTATTTCTGTTCAAGGAATGGAATTAGAATTTATCTTCCATATTACGGAAGATAATGGCACTTATGCTACAACATTGGATATTCCGATGCAAGGTGCAGTAGGAATTCCGGTTGAAAAAACTGAAGTAGATGGTAGCAAATTAATCCTTAATATGGCAGCCTTGCAAGCTACGTATGAAGGAACTATGAATGCCAAAAGCATTGAAGGAACCTTCAAGCAGATGGGACAAGAGTTTCCGTTGACTTTGAATAAGTTTGAAAGCAAACTGCCCGGAAATCCCGAATTGGTGTCATCTGAAGAGGAATTGCAGAAACTTGTAGCTTATGACGCAGGTAATTACAAGTACAAAGTGGAAGACTATTTTTCGCGTCCGAAAGCAAGTTCATTCCAACTCTCACCCGATGGTAAATATATGTCTTACCGTGAGAAGGAAGATGGAAGCACTAAACAGCACGTATATGTTAAGGAGGTTTCCACCGGAAAAATCACTCGTATTTTGGAAGAAAAAGAGGAGTTGATACGCGGTTATTTTTGGAAAAACAACGAACGTCTTCTTTATATGATGGATCAAGGCGGAAACGAACAATATCACATTCATGCGGTTAATGTCGATGGTTCAAACAACGTTGATTTAACACCCTATGAAGGAGTTCAAGCCGGTATTATCAGCATTTTAAAAGATCAAAAAGATTACGTTATTGTTATGATGAACAAGAATAACAAGCAAGTTTTTGAACCTTACAAATTGAATATCATTACTGGAGAGATTGAGCAACTTTATGAAAATAAGGACATTGCTAACCCGATTCAAGGCTACGACTTTGACAAGGATGGCAACCTTCGCGGTTATACTCGCTTGGTAAATGGTGTGGAGTCTGAACAGTGGTACAAAGATTTGGCATCTGGAGAGTTTAAACTTGTAAAACAGATGAAATGGTATGACTCTTTTGGTATTGTAGGCTTTAACTATGCCGGCAAAAACCCAGATGAAGCTTATGTGGTTACCAATCTTGATTCGGACAAAGCTCGTATTGTTCTGTATGATTTCAAGAAAAATGCCATTGTAAAGGAAATTTTCTCTAATCCTGATTATGATGTGTCAGGTATGAGCCGCAGTCGTAAACGTAATTATGAAATTGACTATTTTGCATACAATGGAGAAAAGTATGTTATCACGCCTGTCAGCAAATTCTTCAAAAGTTTCACAAAACAAATGGAGAAGGAGTTTGCCGGAAAAGAGTTTTATGTTGTTGATTCGGATGACGATGAAAACACGTTCCTGATAGTTGTTCAAAGCGATAAACTGTACGGCACATACTATCAATACGATAATAAAACCAAAAAATTCTCACTGCTTTATGACTTAATGCCACAGTTAAAAGAAGCTGATATGGCAGAGATGCGTCCGATTAAGTTCACAAGTCGCGATGGACTGACTATTCATGGTTACATTACTTTACCCAAAGAAGCATTGGACGGTAAGAAAGTGCCGTTGGTAGTAAATCCGCATGGAGGTCCACAAGGAATTCGTGATAGTTGGGGCTTCAATCCTGAAACACAGCTTTTTGCAAGTCGTGGATATGCAACGCTTCAAGTAAACTTCCGTATATCAGGCGGTTATGGTAAAGAGTTCCTAAAGGCAGGCTTCAAGCAAGTGGGAAGAAAAGTTATGGATGATGTGGAAGATGGTGTAAACTACGTGATTGAACAGGGCTGGGTAGATAAGGACAAAATTGCTATCTACGGCGGCAGCCACGGTGGATATGCTACACTGATGGGATTAGTGAAAACTCCTGACCTATATGCTTGTGGTGTAGATTATGTAGGCGTTTCAAATATCTTTACCTTTTTGAAATCCATCCCGGAATATTGGAAACCCTATTTGGATATGCTAAAAGAAATCTGGTACGATGTTGATAATGAAGAAGAAGCTGCCATTGCAAGAGAAGCTTCGCCTGTGTATCAGATTGATAAAATCAAATCGCCGCTCTTTGTGGTGCAAGGAGCCAATGACCCACGCGTAAATATCAACGAAAGTGACCAAATAGTGGAGAAACTTCGTGCCAAAGGTGTAGATGTTCCTTATATGGTAAAATATAACGAAGGTCACGGCTTTGCACACGAAGAAAATAGCATTGATTTCTACAAAGCCATGATGGGATTTTTAGCAAAGTATTTGAAGTAGTAAAAGTCGGAAGAGTTACTTCAGACAAAGTAAGTTAACAAGAACCGGGGGTGTCAATTGAATTGATACTCTCGGTTTTTATTTGAATATTTTATACCAATTGTAATTTAAAAATAGTCCAATTTTTTTTAAATTTTACAATTGTAAATACCGATGCTACAGATACATAGTCCAAAAGAGCGGTAGCGAAGTTTGAACTATAGTAGATGCCAATCGGTATTATAGAAAAAAGTAGTACTTTTACTATTGTGAATAAACCCAAAGAGTCAAAATTAATATTAGAGTAGGTAAAAATGATCACAAAAGCAGACCTTGACAAGCTAAATTCAAAAGACCCAAAAATAAAATATGGATTTGCAAAAGAATTAATAAAAATCGGTTCAAAAAACCCCGAACACCTCTATGAACACCTTGATTATTGGGCTGAACTGATGACAAGTGATAACAATATTTTAAAATGGACAGCAATTGATCTGATTGGACACCTTTCGGCAGTAGATAAAGACAACAGAATAGACAGTTTAATCCCAGACTTGCTTAAACATCTTCACGGAGGCATACTTATCACTTGCAATCACTCTATTTTTGCTCTTGGACTAATTTACCAAAACAAACCCAACTTTAGAGAAAAAATTCTTGAAGAATTAATATCAATCACAAAAGACAATTTTGAAACTGATGAGTGTAAAAATATTGCGACAGGGAAGGTTTTGGAAGCAGTCAAACCGTTTGTTGCTGACATAAAAAATAACAAATCAGTTATGACGTTTATAGAAAATGCGACCAAATCGGAGAGAAACGCAACAAGAAAGAAGGCTGAACAGTTGATGAAAAAGATTGAGAAACAACAATGAATTACACGTATTTATAATAAAAACAAGAAATATGAAAAAAAGAACATTTGACATTATTGTGATATTAGTAATCGCTGTTTTATTACTAGCACTTAATCAATTTGGCTTATTAGAAAAATCTGCAAAATTTATGTTTATACCTATTTTGGTGTTTTACTATATTGGTCAATTGGCGGAAAGGAAGTTTAGGAAATAATAGTGAAAGCCCGATTATTTCCAAAATGGAAACAGGTCAACGGCTAAAGACTTTGTACGCATAAACCAATTTCATGAAACATAAAAACATCTTGACAATTACAACCAAACAAGATTTTAGAGAATGGTTGGAGAAAAATTCATCTTCAGAAAGTGAATGCTATGTTTCTGTTAAAAGAGGACGTACTGTTGATGATGCACGTTTTTGGTATTTGGATGCAGTTGAAGAGGCTTTGTGTTTCGGATGGATAGATAGCACGATTAGATTAATTAATGGAAAAAAGATGCAACGTTTTTCGCCGAGAAGCAAGAATAGTAATTGGACAGAATTAAATAAAGAGCGTGTACGAAGACTTGAAAAGTTGGGATTGATGACGGACAGCGGTCGGGCAGTACTTCCGGAAATGGATGTACGAAGTTTCAGAATTGACAAAGATGTGGAAACTGTTTTGAAAAAGGAACGAGTATGGTCGAAGTTCAAATCGTTTCATCCTTTATATCAAAGAATACGAGCGTCAAATCTCGCATTCTATAAACAACATTATCCAACTTCTTACGAAAGGATGCTGAAAAACTTTATCGAGAAAACGAGGCAAGGTAAGATGTACGGCAATTGGAGTGATTATGGGAGATTGTTGGATTATTAGATTTTGAGAAACTAAATACTTGTTAGCTAAGTACATTTGTAGTAAACTGTTACTTTTTTATTTTATGGATTACAGAGATAAAGTTTTTATGTCGGTAGCCGAGAACCTTAGCTTTTCTAAGGCGGCAAATCAGTTTAATATTAGTCAACCTGCTGTTACTCGGCATATTAAGGAGTTAGAGGAGCGTTATAAAACCAATCTTTTCGAGCGGAAAGGGAATAAGGTTTATCTTACAGAAGTGGGCAAAAAAGTCTATAACGCATACAAAGAGATAGCCCAACTCTACCGCAATCTCGATTTTGAAATCGGGCAGCTGCACAACAGCGTTTCGGGAGAATTTATTATTGGAGCAAGCTCAACCATTTCGCAATACGTTATTCCACAGGTAATTGCATCGTTTCATAAGCGGTATCCAAAAATAAAAATCTATCTGATAAACGGCAACTCGTTCGAGATGGAAAGGATGCTATTAGACAACAAAATAGATATGGCTTTGGTCGAGAATCACTCCTCTCAATCGGGCATTCGCTACAAGGATTTTATGGACGATGAGCTTATTGTCGTCACAGGCAAAAACAGCGTTTACGCCAAACGCGAAAATATCTCGAAAGAGGATTTGCTACAAACTCCAATTGTACTACGAGAGCAAGGCTCCGGCACATTAGAAGTTATAAAAGAGATGCTTGCACGACAAAAAATCGGCTTTGAAAATATAAACACACATATCCATTTAGGTAGCACAGAGGCAATTAAAAACTTTCTTCAAGATTTTGACGGATTAGCTATCGTCTCAGAGAAAGCCGTCCGCAATGAACTTTATATGAAAACGCTCGTAAGGCTTAACGTGTCGGGGTTTTCTATCTCCAGAAAGTTCCGTATTGCTTATAAGCATGGACACAAAAGCCGACAAGTGGAACTATTTGAAAATTTTCTATTTCAGTATTAATACCAATTTTTATAATGGTTAATGCCTATGTTCAATCACTATAACATATAGTTATTAGCAATAATAATTCTGTATTTGCTTATATTATAGAGCGGCTGTACTTTTGTAAAATAAAAAAGTACAGAATGAAAAATACAAATTCCCTCAATATTTGGAACACTCTAAAAAATAGCCAGTGGCTCTATTACATAGTAATTGCACTATGTTTTATGCCGTTTATTTCGCCTGCCGTTGCACTATTTATCGGTTTGGTATTTTCTTTAATCGGTATTAGGCACGATAGTCTGCATAAATACACATCATTAACTCTGCAAGCATCAATTGTTTTTATGGGATTTGGCATGAGCCTAAGCGATGTTATTGCATCATCAAAAACAGGATTTGTTGAGACCATAATCTCCGTAACCGTAGTGATGTTTTTAGGTATAGCACTTGGGAAACTCCTGAAGGTAGAGAAAAACACCTCGTTGCTTATTGCCTCTGGTACAGCAATATGCGGGGGAAGTGCCATTGCTGCCGTTGCGCCTATTATCAAGAGTAAGAGTTATCAAACCTCATTCGCTCTGATTGTCGTTTTTGTGTTGAACGCTGTTGCACTTTTTATTTTTCCATTAATAGGAAGTCAATTAGGATTGAGTCAAGAGGCATTTGGTAATTGGGCTGCCATAGCCATTCACGACACCAGTTCGGTGGTGGGAGCAGGAGCCATTTACGGCGATAAAGCCCTGCAAGTAGCTACAACAGTAAAATTAATCCGCGCCCTGTGGATAGTCCCGTTGTCGCTCATAATAGCTTTTGCGAACAAGTCTGGTGGCAAAAAATCAATCAATTTTCCGTGGTTTATTCTGTTTTTTGTGGCAGCCATTATTTTTGCCTATCTATTTCCCGATATGCAAAGCAGTTACGAGCATTTCAGCTGGCTTGGTCGCCGAGGTATGGTGGTAGCACTTTTCCTTATAGGCTCAAATATAACCATTGCTGAAATCAAAAAATCGGGACCGCGTAGTTTCATACTCGGTATCGCGCTGTGGATAATAATTTCTGTGGGTTCGCTGTTTTTCTTGACGAGATAGGTTTCATATTTCGAAGTTTTTTAAAATTAATAATATAATCATCTGTTACTCAGTTTTATAATGCCATTGCTTTTAACACCATTTTTATTTCTCAAATAAAATTCTTATATTTAGTTCATATTATATGCTATCTATTTTTCTGTAGAGACAGGGCGTGCCCTGTCTCTACCTTAACTAACTTTTAACTCAACTAATATGAGAACAACATTATTAACCATTTTATTAATCTGTTTAGGATACGGTATGAACGCACAAGAAATTAAATTACCAGCCCCCGACAGGAGTGGCGGACAACCTTTGATGAAATCATTAAATGAACGAAAATCAACACGCTCGTTTTCAGAAAAAGATCTCTCTGATCAGCAATTATCTAATTTACTGTGGGCTGCCAACGGCTTCAATAGAGAAGACAAACGAACAGCTCCCACGGCTATGAATCGTCAGGAGTTAGAGCTTTATGTGATATCAAAAAAGGGTGTCTATTCTTACAATGCGAAGGAGCATAAACTTACGTTAGTAAAAGCCGGCGATTACAGAAAAAGCGCAGGGATACAAGATTATGTATATGATGCACCGCTAAATATTCTGATTGTTAGCGATACGAACAAAGCGGCAAGTCAACAATACTCATACACAAACTGTGGGTATATTTCGCAAAACATATATCTCTATTGCGCTTCAGAGGGATTGGCAACGGTTGCACGAGGAGCTTTCAAAAATGAAGAGGTTCACGAACTGTTGCAACTGTCTAAATCTCAAGAGGTTCTGTTAGCGCAAACTGTAGGTTTCGCGAAATAGTGATTACGGAGTTTAAGTTATACTAACAAACAAAACAAAGTCAACTGATTTATTGTGAATCGGTTGGCTTTGTTGTTTTTTGCAGTCTGCTTTTCAAAAACAGGGTAATCCAGGTTGCCGAGACAAACGGAAATGTAAGCTGTACAAAACCGAACTTTATCATCAACAGGCTAACGCCAAGGGAGAGCACTACCGAGAGCAAAACCCAAATGCCATCTCTGACTTGATTTCCGGCAAAAACTATCGCACACAAAACAGCGTTAAAACCGTAAAGCCCAAGGTTGATATCGTCTATTGGTGCCGAAAACTCGAAAGCAATAATAGCGGATACAATTGCCCCTGCAAGTCCGTAGAGAGCCGCGATGGGCGAGCTGATAAATACAGCAACAAAAAAGAGCAATCCCGAAACTAATTTGTTTTGAAAAATCACTTGCCCGAAACTCTTGAAACCGTCTGACAGTGAGTCGCTTAAATGAGCAATAGCAGGTATAGGTGTTGCCAATAAATCGCTGAAAAAGTTGTTGCTGATAAAGAGTATTATCCAAGTAACCAAAACAAACGGAAACGTGAATGCAGGGATTTTCCGTTTTATAAAAAAGTGCTGCAACATTGCCGCCAGTGCCGAGCCAACAACCACAATAGCCCAAGCCCAAAGCGTAGGTTTTAAAAATAGCATTACCGCCACGCCGACCAATGCGGCACTAAATCCGTAAAGCCCTTTATTGATTTCCGTTTTGTCGTATTTAAGCAGATAAGCGGTAGCCGTTCCACACACGGTTGCCAAAAGCGCAGCAAAGCCCATTGTTAGCGAGCCATAGAAAATACCGACAAGGAATAGCAAGCCTGTAATGCTGTTTTCTTGAAGCATTATCTGCCCGAGTCCTTTGAGTATCATGGAGATAACAGTTGCGGATTTGCTAAGCAGACTGTTTTTGAAGTTGAGTTTCGAACTCATCTTGTCCTATTTTTTTAATCTGAACATTTTCTTATTAACCTTTATATCACCCTGTTTTACTGTTGGAAGTTGAATTTTATACTTAACAGCAATAAATCTTATCAGTATCACGGTAAATGCTGCAATAAGGTTTATTAAAGCGCGTTCCACTTCGAGCCAGTAACACAATGCAAAAACGAGACCTCCGACAATACAAGCCATTGCGTATATATCTCTACGCAATATAAGAGGTACTTCGTTAATTAAAACATCTCTGATTAAACCTCCAACCGAGCCTGTAATCATACCCATAATAATGGCAACCCAAAATGGGTAACCTGCTGCTAAGGTTTTTTCTATTCCAACCACTGTAAATAGTCCGAGACCGATGGTGTCAAACAAGAACAGAGCTTTATTTAATCTGAAAATAAATCTTTTAAGAGAAACAAATGAGAGCAGAGCTACCGCCGTAACAATTAAATATGAGCTATTTAACATCCAAAATGGAGTTACACCTAACAACAGGTCGCGAGTAGTTCCACCTCCAATTGCAGTAACTAATCCCACAACATAGGCTCCAAACCAATCGAATTTTTTTTCGCCCGCCAGTCGAATTCCACTTAAAGCAAATGCAAATGTACCTGCGTGGTCTAACAGTAAGACATAATTCGCTTTAATATAATCTATTAGCGATATTCCAATTAGCATTTCAAACATACACCTGTGATTTTATTATCAACTTTGCAAAAATAGGAAAAAGAGAGCAAGTTTTAACAATTGCTATTTTATAAAATCCAATATTTTATTCCATAGAGGGTTATAGACTTTATTTCCGTAGGACGATATATGGTTAACCATAGGCGCAAGCCTATGGAGCGGTTCCACACTTTTACCTTGTACCTTGCTCCTTTTGCCTTTTAATTTCAAATATCTATTACCTAAAAATTAGGGTTTAGGATTAAGTCACAATGTTTCAGCAACTTTGTCTCCTCTGAGAATTTCTAAAGTATCAGAATCAAATACCGGTGCTGTGATTTGTGATTGTGAAAGCTTCCTAATCTCATTCTCTCTGAGAGAGGAGACTGACAAGAATGAACCAACATTGCGATTAAGTTCGAAACTGGGTTTTGCAAAGTGGGTTGTTACATAGCTAAGAATGTT
>JGI24712J26585_10000018_pt1 | contig 132006 bp, 137 predicted proteins | sample BioPla3DNA2_FD_26585 | JGI IMG/M metagenome (IMG submission 26585) | reverse complement strand
ATGATCGATGATATGATTAAAGAAACCGTTATTCAGGATATTATTTTGATGAAACTCGTTGGTATCAATCCAGTTATTGTTCATGGTGGAGGGCCTGATATCAATAAAGCATTAAAACAAATGGATAAACAATCGGAATTTGTAAATGGACTCAGGGTTACAGACAGAGAAACAATGGAAATCGTAGAAATGGTTTTAGCTGGTAAGGTAAATAAAAGTATCGTAAGTCATATTCAAAATCAGGGCATCAATGCAGTAGGAATCAGCGGAAAAGATGGAGCCACACTGCAAGCTGAAAAAAAACTGGTGAATGGCATGGATGTTGGATTTGTTGGAGAAGTTGTAGATGTGAATACAAAATTAATAACAACTCTTATAGAACAAGATTTTATTCCAGTCATTGCGCCTATAGGCATCGACAAAGAAGGAAATTCTTACAATATTAATGCGGATTATGCAGCTGTTGCTGTTGCCGGAGCGTTAAAGGCGCAGAAGCTTGTATTTCTAACAGACGTGGAAGGGGTATTAAAAGACGTATCCGACAGCTCTTCGATTATTTCCAGACTTTCTATCAAAGATGTGGATCAGTATATTAAGAATGGCATTATATCAGGAGGAATGATTCCTAAGGTGGAATGTTGTGTAGAAGGCGTGAAGAAGGGTGTTAAAACGGTACATATCCTGGATGGTCGTGTGGAACATTGCCTTCTTCTTGAAATATTTACCCAAAAAGGGGTAGGAACAATGATTGAAGAATGATCTATATAAAAAGGGCGACTATAATCGCCCTTTTTATATGCCGTCCTTTGGAGCTGAAAATACATCATCTTTACTTAAATCAAAGAATGGATTTTGAGGCTGTTCATTCTCTCTTTGATTATTTTTCATTTCTAGATCACTTTTATTTTCTAAATCACTATTCTTTTCTTTCTTATTAGTTGTTGTCTTTGAGATATTATCCGGGAAAAATTTCATCTCAGGCATATCGATTCTCCTTACTATATGTTGAAAAGATTTTTAATTTCTACTAATATGTATATAATATAACCATATGCATGAAAAATATTAATGAAGATAAGATGCAAAAGAGGAGCTATTTTGATGAAAAACAGAACAAAGCAAATCGTAAGGGCTTCTTGGATTGGAATCATAGGAAATTCAATATTGGCTCTGCTTAAAATAGTATTCGGACTTCTTTCAAAAAGTATGGCCCTGGTTGGTGATGGTATAGATTCTTCTACGGATGTTGTAACGAGTTTTATCATGTTATTTGCATCTAAAGTCATGTCAAAGCCTCCTGACAGGGAACACCCTTACGGTCATCATAGGGCAGAGACCATTGCTACGACTATATTAGGTTTTATTATCTTTTTTGCGGGAGCACAACTTTTTATTAATGGGATATCAGATATCATTTCTAAAACAGAGAAAGAAATTCCCTCGAAGCTCTCTATTTATATTGTGATTCTATCAATATTTGGTAAAATATTTCTGTCTTTTTATCAATATAAAGTCGGCAAACAAACTCAGAGTTCCATGTTGATAGCCAATGCAAAAAATATGAGAAATGATATTGCGATTTCAACTGGAGTGCTTCTTGGATTGGGGTTCACATATTTGCTCGATTTACCAATTTTTGATTCGATTACGGCAATTCTTGTAAGCCTATGGATTATCAAGGCATCTTATGAAATTGTTATAGAAACGAATATGGAACTCATGGATGGCGTAAAAGATACTACAATTTATGAAGAAATATTTCGTACTATTGAGTCGATTCAAGGGGCCTATAATCCCCATCGAACCAGAGTAAGGAAGCTTGCTAATCTATATATCATTGATACGGATATTGAAGTAGATGGCAATCTTAATGTGTTGGTTGCCCATCAAATTGCTATGGAAGTTGAGGAAAGAATTAAAGAAAATATTCAAGATGTGTATGATGTGATTGTTCATGTTGAGCCCATAGGAAATGTTGAACATAACGAAAGCTATGGACTTCGTGAAGGGATGTTTAAAAATGAATAGTTTTTTCCTAAATAAAAATGCAGATTCTATCGAAGAATCTGCAACCCTAGGAAATTCCTGAAAAATACCTGTTAATATTTAATATTATAGGTATTTTTTATTTTCTTTATACAAGAATCATTAAAAATAGATATAATCAGCTTTGAGTTACAAACATTTCAACTTCCGATAGAATATAATACCATATGGATTATATTAATGGGAGTGAAAGGAAGATGTGGAGGTTTCCGAAAGCAAACTATATCGTAAAACCTGGGGACTCGCTATATCAAATTTCCAGACAATATGGGGTTACTGTGCAGGAAATAAGAAATATTAATCAAATTTCAGGAAATATGATTTACCCTGGGCAAAGATTAATTATTCCTATAGCGACTTATTTGGTTCAACCGGGAGATACCCTTTATAAATTAGCACAAAAGTTTAATACAACTGTAGAAAGTTTTATGGTTTTAAATAATTTAAGTACCTCTTCCCTATATATTGGACAGCGTTTGCAAGTTCCTCAATATATGGAAGTTGTTGTTAATGTAGATCAAGCCAATGTACGAAGCAGGCCAGGTACGAATTACCCAATTGTAGCGGTTATGGTCAGAGGAGCTAAATTGCCAGTAACCAATTCCAGCGGTAATTGGTATCAAGTAGAATTGTTTGATGGAACCAGAGGCTGGATTTCAAAAAATACAGTGGACTTTAATGTTTATGGTTCTAATTTGCCTATTACGACCATATTAGGATTCTATACCTTAGCAGAAGGTCCAACGCTTCCAAGTTCCTATGATTCGTTTGTAAATAATACAGACGCAATATCCCAGCTTGGGTTATTTATGTTTAGAATCGATGCGGATAATCCAACGGAGATAGAGAAGTTTGGCGGGGATTTTACGAATGAATATGTAGAAAACTTGATTAGGATTGCCCATGAAAGAAATATTAAAATCTTCCCTGTAATACACAATTTACTTTATGAAAGAGGCAATGTTACAGTATCAAAAGATACCGTCAGAACAATGCTCGCAACGCCACAGAGCAGAGCTGCATTTATTCAAAATGTCATTGAATTAATCGAAGGTTATGGCTTTGATGGGGCAAATATAGATATTGAAGATGTTTATTTAGAAGACAGCGCAAGATTGTCGGCATTTTATACAGAACTGGGCCGTGCCTTACATGAAAGAGGATATTATTTATCTGCTTCTGTTCCATCGCGGGTCAGTGATCAGCCTTTTAATCCATTTTCTGATCCTTTCCAATATGCTCCAATAGGGGCTGCAGTAGATGAATTTGTTGTGATGTTGTATAATGAACATGGCTGGCCGGGAAGCGGCCCTGGACCGGTAGTCTCTATTGGGTGGATGGACCGTGTGCTAAGGTACACAATGACAAGGGTTCCTCGAGAAAAGATCGTGGCAGCTGTTTCTGTATTTGGATTTGATTTTAATCTAACAACTGGAAGGAATACCTACGTTACGTATGAAATGGCTGTCAACAGGGCAAGGCAGTACAATGCGCAAATCATTTTCGATGAAGAAACTCAGACCCCTATGTATTCTTATACAGATGAGCAGGGCAATCAACATGAGGTTTGGTTTGAAGATGAAGCCAGTATTCAGGCAAAAGTTCAAAGAGCGTGGGATTTAGGTATAAAAGGGATAGCCCTTTGGCGGCTGGGAATGGAAGACCCAGAAATATGGACCATGTTAAGAAATGAAACTGTTGTAAGAAGATAAATAAAATAGATAGAGCATTTATTATACGGCTCTATCTATTTTACTGATCCATTGAGTTAAGTGCGGATAAATTTTTTCTGCATCATGATAGCCTTTATTATATACATCAAGAAGTTTTTTTGGATTTCTTTCTATTCTTTTTACCGGCAGAGGTTCTGATGGACGTATTACGAATACTTTTCCGCAGGACTCTAGTTGATCTATATAATCTAAGGTTTCATTATATATTTCATGTCGTTTGCAAAGAGCTTCTACCAAATTTGGGTATTGGGGATAGAAGTAATTTGCAAACTTTTTGTTTTTAAATGGTTTTTTTCTATAGTCTGCATGTCTGGTCAAGATTACGACATTATACTTGTTTCCATCACTTATTGATTTCTTTATTGGAATAGCATCTGCAATTCCCCCATCCAATAAGCATTTATCTTGGATCTTCACGATCTTACTGATAAAAGGCAGGCTCATTGAGGCCTTTACCGTATCAAAAAATTCAGATGAATTATCTTTATAAAAGTACACAGGTTTTCCACTTTCACAATCTGTTGTGCATACAACAAAAGTTTCTTTTGCCTTGTTAAAAGTTTCATAGTCAAGAGGACATAATACATTAGGAATATCATTAAAAAGGAAGTCAGTTCCAAATAACTCCTTATCTTTAATTAGTCTTCCAATGCTTATATATCTTTTATCTCTTACATAATTCACATTTATATTTTTACTTCTTCCTTTTTGCCTGGAAATATAGGAGATTGCATTGCATGCACCGGCAGAGACTCCTATGACATAGGGAAAATATATATTTTGGTCTATAAAAAAATCCAGGACTCCTGAGGTATACAATCCCCTCATTCCTCCGCCTTCTAAGACTAATCCAATATTTTCCATCAAATCTCCTCCTTTAAATGGTAACACTTAGTAATGATACTCGTGTTGTTAATAATTGTCAAGTCATTAACGAATTTTGCACATATATATAAGATGCCCCTATAATAAATAATTCATTATGAAATTTGACATTATATTGGAAAAGAGGTAAATTTATTATGAAAGAAATATTTAAGAATTAAATGAGATGGGGTAAAGTCTGATATAAAGCGAGGGAAGCTTATGAACAAAACGAATTTTTCCTATAAATCCAAGGATAATATAAAGATCTATGGCTGTTGTTGGACAAACGATAATGTACCAATAAAAGGGGTTGTGCAAATTGCCCATGGTATGGGTGAGCATATCGGACGCTATGAGGAATTTGCAAAATACCTTGGGGATCATGGATACATCGTTTATGGCAATGACCATAGGGGTCATGGAAGAACTGGGGAAATAGCCAATCAAAGAGGATATTTTTCGGATCAACATGGTTGGGAAAAGGTTGTATCGGATATGGCTCATCTCACCAATATCATTAGAAAAAACCATCCTCATTTGCCCATTTTCCTATTTGGACACAGCATGGGTTCTCTGCTTTCAAGAGACTATATTATGAGGTATGGGGATAGGGTAAAAGGGGTCATATTGTCTGGAACAAGTGGAAGCTTAGGAATCCGAGGAATGTTCGGACAGATGTTTGTTCGTCTTGAAATGAAGATTAAGGGGCCTAAGGCACCTAGTCCTCTTATGTATAAATTATCCTTTGAAGCTTTTAATGATCCATTTGAACCGGCAAAAACCCATTTCGACTGGCTCTCGAGAGATGAAGAAGAAGTGGATAAATATATTAAAGATCCTCTTTGCGGAGGGGTGTTTACAACTTCATTTTTCCATGATTTAATCAAAGGTACCAGAAAAGTTAATGCTCAGCAAAACATTAATAAAGTTTCTAAAGAACTGCCGATTTATATTTTTTCCGGTGAGATGGACCCTGTAGGAAATTACTCCAAAGGCGTATTAGAAGTATATAATCAATATAAAAAAGCTGACATTAAAGACGTATCCATTAAAATTTATGCAAATGGAAGGCATGAAATGCTGAATGAGATTAATAAATATGAAGTCTATAAAGATATACTGAACTGGATAGAAGTACATAATGAACCATAAATCCCTGGGATAGAACCATTTATCCCAGGGATTTATAATTATACAGAATAATATAATTTGATGAATAATTAATCGATATTTATTGCATAAAAAAACATTTAGATGTATAATTATAAAAATATCAATTATAAATAAATTCAAACTTCAATATAAAGGGGAGAGAAAGAATGTTGCAGGAACAATGGATCGAACGGGGCCAAAAGGTCGTTATGAATACATATAATAGATTTCCTATTGTATTAAGTGAAGGTAAAGGAAGTTTTGTGAAAGACGTTAACGGCAAAGAGTATCTGGATTTTGTCGGAGGAATTGCTGTAAATGCTTTAGGATATGGAGATGAAGATTTAACGGAAGTTTTATACCAACAGATGAAGAAAATGATGCACTGCTCAAATCTGTATTGGAATATACCAGGAATCGAAGCAGCAGAAATATTAATAGAAAATAGTGTTTTTGACAAAGTATTCTTTTGTAATAGCGGTGCTGAAGCCATTGAAAGCTGTATAAAATTGGCGCGAAAGTATGGCAAAATGGTTCATGGAGACCATTGTTATGAGATTATAACTATGAAACAGTCTTTTCACGGAAGAACAATGGGTGCCATCACTGCAACGGGCCAGAAAAAATATCAAATAGGCCTAGATCCTTTACTAGAGGGCATTGTTTATGCAACATACAATGATTTTGAGTCGGTAAAAGCATTGGTTTCAGAGAAAACCTGTGCAATCCTTCTTGAACCTATTCAAGGGGAAGGAGGAATACGTCCGGCTGATAAGGAGTTTTTAACGAAGATCAGAGAGCTTTGTACAGAAAAAGACATTTTGCTTATCTATGATGAAGTTCAATGTGGCATAGGGCGTACGGGCAATTTGTTTGCCTATCAGGCATATGAAATTCCTCCAGATGTCATTGCCCTTGCAAAAGGACTGGGAGGGGGATTCCCAATAGGAGCAATGATGGCCACCGAAAAAGCTGCAGCAGCTTTTAAGCCGGGAGATCATGCTTCAACCTTCGGAGGAAATCCTGCAGCATGCACCGCTGCAAAGGTGGTACTGAATGCTTTGCTTAGTAAGGGAATTTTAAAAAACGTGAAAGAGCAGGGCAAATACCTAAGAGAAAAACTGGAATTCTTAAAAGAAAAATATGAAGTGATTTCAGACGTAAGAGGCATTGGACTGATTCAAGGTATAGAACTATCCGTTCCAGCAGGAGATATCATTAAAGCTTGTATAGAAAAAGGCTTACTTCTTGTAGGGGCAGGGACCAATGTTATTAGGTTTGTTCCACCGTTAACCGTCAATCAAGCGGAAATAGATAAAGCTTTATATATATTAGAAGAATCATTAAAGGAGGCTTGAAATGAACGCTCATATTTTGTTAGAAGATGGAACCGTTTTAACGGGAAAAGCATTTGGTGATACGAAAACCGTATTAGGAGAAATCGTATTTAATACATCTATGACCGGTTATCAAGAAACGCTAACCGATCCGTCTTATGCAGGTCAGATAGTTGTTATGACATATCCGCTTATAGGCAATTATGGAATCAATGAAAAAGATGTAGAATCTGACAAGGTACAAGTAAGCGGATTTATTGTAAAAGAGAATGCAAAGTTTGAAAGCAATTGGATGAGTCAAGGCAATTTATCCGATTATTTAAAAGAACAAGGGGTTTTTGCAGTTTCTGATGTAGATACAAGGATGCTGACAAAGAAAATTCGAAATCAAGGGACCATGAAGTGTTTGTTAACTACAGAAGAGATTACAGATAATTTAAAAGAACAACTAAAACACTATTCATTTCCAACAAATACAGTAGAACAAGTATCAACCCGTGAAATCAAACATATAGCAGGAGAAGGAAAGCATATAGGAATTGTAGATTTAGGTTTAAAAAGAGGAATCAGTCATCACATCGAAGCACTTGGATGTTCATTAACTATTTTTCCCTGGGATACCACTTATGAAAAACTTCTTAGTTATGATTTAGATGCTGTTCTTTTTTCTAACGGACCGGGGGATCCCAAAGATGCAAAGTATGCTATTCATACTGCAGAACAGTTAATTGGAAAAATCCCTCTTTTTGGAATATGCCTGGGACAGCAAATTCTCGCTCTGGCTTTAGGAGGAGACACATATAAGTTGAAATTTGGCCATAGGGGAGGCAATCACCCCGTATTAGATCTTAGGACCAATAAGGTTATGATTACTGCTCAAAATCACGGCTATGCCATAAATAGCAATAAAGTTACAAAGGACATTGAAATCACCCATATTAATGTTAATGATTCGACCGTAGAAGGTTTCTGTAATAAACAATTAAATGTTTATGGGGTTCAATTTCACCCAGAAGCAGGACCGGGACCAAGCGATGCCAATGTTATTTTTAAGCAATGGATGAGCTTACTAGATGAGGAGGGAGACAATGCCTAAAAATACAAGTTTGAAAAAGGTAATGGTAATCGGTTCAGGTCCGATTATCATAGGTCAAGCAGCTGAGTTCGATTATGCAGGAACCCAAGCCTGCAAAGCATTAAAAGAAGAAAATATAGAAGTCGTTTTGGTCAACAGCAATCCGGCCACCATTATGACCGATGATCATATGGCGGATAAAGTCTATATACAGCCATTAAATGTAGAAGCACTGACATATATTATTGAAAAAGAGAGACCCGATGGTCTGCTTCCTACCTTGGGAGGACAGACGGGACTTAATTTAGCCGTTGAACTAAAAGAAGCAGGCGTATTGGACCAATATAATGTAAAACTTTTAGGAACTTCCTTGGAAGCGATACAAAACGCAGAAGATAGAGAAAAGTTTAAAGAACTTATGAATAGTATAGGGGAGCCCATTCCTAAAAGCAGCATTGTCTGCTCCATGGAGGAAGGTCTTGAATTTGCAGAAAAAATCGGTTTTCCCATTATTGTAAGACCGGCATATACCCTAGGAGGAACCGGTGGAGGAATTGCAAATAATATGGAAGAACTGAAGAAAATTCTCCATAGCGGATTGATGCATAGCAGAATTCATCAAGTTCTTTTAGAGCAAAGTGTTGCTGGATGGAAAGAAATCGAATATGAAGTGATGAGAGACAGCAATGATACCTGCATCATTATCTGTAATATGGAAAATCTTGATCCCGTAGGGATTCACACAGGAGACAGTATCGTTGTAGCCCCTTGTCAGACATTGAGAAATGAAGAAGTGCATATGTTACGAACGTCTGCAATAAAGATTATTCGTGCGCTTAAAATCGAGGGAGGATGTAATGTCCAATTCGCCCTTAATCCTGAGAGCATGGAATACGTAGTAATTGAAGTAAATCCCAGGGTAAGCCGTTCATCAGCCCTGGCTTCTAAGGCTGCTGGATATCCCATTGCCAAAATTGCTGCCAAGATTGCCATCGGAATGCACCTCCATGAAATCCCTAACTATGTTACAGGGAAAACAATGGCGTCATTCGAGCCTGCAATAGATTATGTGGTAACCAAAATTCCAAAATGGCCTTTTGATAAATTTGGCTATGCGGATCATACTTTAGGGACTCAAATGAAAGCTACAGGAGAAGTAATGGCAATTGACAGAACCTTTGAGAGTTCCTTTTTAAAGGCAGTTATTTCTTTGGAAGGAAAGGACACTGGCTTAAGAAGAGACGATTTAAGCAAGAAAACCGATGAAGAAATAGAAAAAATGCTTCATATCTGTGATGACCAAAGAATTTTTGTGATTGCAGAAGCCTTGAGAAGAGGCATAATAATCGAATCCATTAATCGTATTACAAAGATTGATCCATGGTTTTTACATAAGATAAACCATATCATAGAAATCGAACAAAGACTTCAAAATGAACCTTTCACGGTGGAACTGTTAAATGAAGCGGAAGAAATGGGCTTTACCGATGTGGAAATTCAAGATTTGTCTAATCAACCCATATCTACTTTAGATACTTTAAGAAGAGCCCATGAAATATATCCGGTTTACAAAATGGTAGACACCTGTGCTGGTGAGTTTGAATCGGAGACCCCTTATTACTATTCTACCTATGAACAAGAGGATGAAAACATCATCAGTAAAAAAGAGAAAATCATTGTAATAGGTTCAGGACCAATAAGAATCGGACAGGGAATAGAGTTTGACTATTGTTCCGTACATGCAGTATGGGGAATTGAAAAAGCTGGGTATCAGTCAATTATTATCAATAATAATCCCGAAACGGTTAGTACTGATTTTGACACTGCAGGCAAACTTTACTTTGAGCCATTGTATATAGAAGACGTATACAATGTTATCAGAAAAGAAATGCCTAAAGGGGTCATTGTACAATTTGGAGGGCAAACTGCCATTAACCTTGCACCCAAATTATTAAAAAGAGGCGTTCAAATTTTGGGAACATCCGTGGATTCAATAGATGTTGCCGAGGATAGAAAACTTTTTGAACAGCTTCTTAAAGAACTAAATATTCCACAACCTAAGGGCTGTGCCGTAACCCATATGGATGAGGCAGTAAGGGTTGCAGAAGAAATTGGGTATCCTGTTCTTGTAAGGCCTTCCTATGTCATTGGGGGAAGAGCCATGCAGGTTGTTTATTCTGAAGACGAACTAAGAGAGTATGTGAAGGAAGCAACCTCTCTTTCTACGGAACATCCTATTTTAGTCGATCAATATATAGAAGGAAAAGAAGTTGAAGTTGATGCGATATCTGACAAAGAAGATATTCTTATTCCGGGAATCATGGAACATATCGAAAGAACAGGGGTTCATTCAGGGGACAGTATTTGCGTATATCCTCCTCAAACCCTTTCACAAAATGTCATTGATACCTTGACTTTGTATACTAAGAAGATCGCTAAGGCTTTGCAAGTAATCGGCTTAATGAACATTCAGTTTGTGGTTAAAGATGAAAAGGTATATGTTATCGAAGTAAATCCCAGAGCCTCTAGAACAGTACCTATTTTAAGCAAGGTAACCAAAATTCCTATGGTACATGTGGCAGTAAAAGTGATTTTAGGAGAAAAATTAAAAGATCAAGGTTATGGGGTAGGTTTATACAATAATACGAATTTAGTTGCAGTAAAGGCACCGGTATTTTCATTCCAAAAGCTAAATAATGTTGATGTGGCTCTAACCCCAGAGATGAAATCCACTGGGGAAGTATTAGGCGTAGACTCAGTATATGAAAAGGCACTCGTTAAGGCGTTTAGTGGAGCAGGATATACATTCCCGGGAAATGGAAAAATCTTTGTGTCCTTAAGAAAAAAAGACAGAAAAGAAGCCGTAGAAATACTCAAGGATTTTAAAGATATAGGCTTTGAGCTTATTGGAAGTGAAGGAACTGCAAAATATCTCGCAGAGCATGGATTAGAAGTAAAATCAATTTCAATCAATAAGCTTGAAAAAATCTATGAAATGATGAAGAATAAAGAAATAAGTATTGTACTCAATACACCTACATTGGGCAAAAACCCCAATAAAAACGGATTTAAAATACGTACTACAGCAGAGCAGATGAAAATACCTTGTTTTACTTCTTTGGATACTGCAAAAGCGTATTTGCTTGCTCTCAAAACCTATAATAAAAAAGAATCATTAACTTATGAAACCTTAGATTACTATATGTAGAGATATAAATTGATTATTCAAATCATATAATGAGGAGGAGAACCATGGGGATGAATCTAAGAGGACGAAGTCTTTTAACTTTAAAAGACTTCACACCGAATGAAATTGAGTATTTATTAGATTTGGCAGAGGATTTAAAAAGAAAAAAGAGGATGGGCATAAAAGGAACTCTTTTGCAAGGGAAAAACATAGCTCTTATCTTTGAAAAACCTTCAACAAGAACACGATGTGCTTTTACCGTAGCATGCATTGATGAAGGAGCCCATCCGGAATATTTGGGTAAAGATGACATTCAATTAGGACATAAAGAGTCCATTGAAGACACTGCAAGGGTACTGGGCCGTCTTTTTGACGGAATTCAATTTAGAGGGTTTAAACAAAAAACGGTTGAAAAACTGGCCAACTACAGTGGAGTGCCAGTTTGGAACGGATTGACCGATACTTATCATCCGACACAAATACTTGCTGACCTATTAACGATTAAAGAAAAATTTGGGGATTTAAAAAGAATTCGTTTTGTATATACGGGGGACGGCCGAAACAATATGGCCAATAGTTTAATGATTGGTTCCGCAAAAATGGGAATGGATTTTGTTATTGCTGCCCCAAAGGAATTATGGCCTGAAGAATCCTTAGTTGAAGAATGCAAATTATTTGCAGAAGCGTCAAAAGGAAAAATTACGATTACGGAAGATGTTCAATCTGCTGTGGAAGGAGCAGATGTTATTTATACAGATGTATGGTGCTCCATGGGAGAAGAAGAAAAATCCGAAGAACGCATTAAACTACTAACGCCATATCAAGTGAATACATCTTTGATGAAGAAAACCGGAAAAGATCATACAATTTTTATGCATTGTCTTCCGGCAGTTAAGGGAAATGAGGTAACAGAGGAAGTTTTTGAAAGCAAGGCTTCGGTTGTATTTGATGAAGCAGAAAATAGAATGCATACGATTAAAGCTGTAATGGTAGCAACATTGGCTTAATTCTCTTAGAATCACAATTAAAAATATTTGTACATTTTAGCATATTATATATTTTTTAAAAGTTAAAAATCATAATTATTTTATATTGACGAATTTTATGTTTTTGTATATAATTCTTAGCAAGATTGTTAGTAAAATATCAAAGAATAGATTTTTTTGTGTTTTCATTACTAGGAGGGGTAATATGGATAGAGTGTATAACTTTTCAGCAGGTCCTTCGATGCTGCCTGAAGAAGTCTTAAGAAAAGCTCAAGAAGAATTGGTTATTTACAGAGACACCGGCATGTCAGTAATGGAAATGAGCCATCGTTCAAAAGCGTATCAAGCAATTATTGATGAAGCCGAAGCAGTTCTTAGAGAAATTATGAATATTCCAGAGAACTATAAGGTTCTTTTTTTACAAGGAGGAGCTTCTAGCCAATTTGCTATGGTTCCTTTAAATCTATTTAAAAACAGTAAGAAAGCAGATTATGTAAAAACAGGTTTATGGGCTAAAAAGGCTATTGCTGAAGCAAGCAGATATGGAACAGTAAATGTAGTTGCTTCTTCAGAAGATGCAACTTTTAATTATATTCCCGAGTTAGATAAAAGCACCTTTTCACCTGATGCAGATTATTTTTACATAACAACCAATAACACCATTTATGGAACGAGATTTATTGAGCTGCCTGACACTGGAGATGTACCTCTGGTAGCTGATATGTCTTCAAATATTTTATCTGAAGTATATGATGTGAGTAAGTTTGGCGTAATTTTTGCCGGGGCACAAAAGAATATGGGACCTGCCGGACTTACTGTGGTTATTATTCGTGAAGACTTGATTGGAAATGCGATGGATATCACACCAACTATGTTTGATTATAAAATCCATGCAGAGAACGGTTCTATGTATAATACACCACCTACTTACAGCATATATATAGCAAAATTAGTTTTTGAATGGGTTAAAAATATGGGTGGCGTAGCTGCAATGCAAAAAATCAATGAAGAAAAAGCTAAGCTTCTTTATGACTATTTAGATCAATCAAGCTTCTTTAAAGGAACAGTAGTTCCAAAATATCGTTCTTTAATGAATATTCCTTTTGTTTCTCCATCAGCAGACTTAGATGCTAAATTTATAAAAGAAGCGACTGCTCAAGGTCTAGTGAATTTAAAAGGCCATAGAACAGTTGGCGGAATGCGTGCAAGCATATATAATGCAATGCCTGTAGAGGGAGTAAAAACCTTAGTTGAATTTATGAAGAAGTTCGAAATGGAAAATCGATAGGGGGAGCACAATGTATAAGATTCAAACTTTAAACAATATTTCTGAGAAAGGCTTAGAGCTATTGCCAAAGGATACATATGAAGTTAGTAATGACTGTACAAATCCGGATGGGATTTTAGTTAGAAGTGCCAAAATGCATGGCATGGAGTTACCGGCTTCATTAAAGGCAATTGCTAGAGCAGGGGCTGGAGTGAATAATATTCCTGTAGAAGAATGCTCAGAAAAAGGAATCGTTGTCTTCAATACACCGGGAGCCAATGCCAATGGTGTTAAAGAATTGGTTTTAGCGGGGTTACTCCTTTCGTCTAGAAAAATTGTAGAAGGCATCCAATGGACAAAGAGCTTAAAAGGACAAGGAAGCGAAGTGCCTAAACTCGTTGAAAAAGGTAAGTCAGAATTTGCTGGTCCTGAAATATTGGGCAAGAAATTAGGCGTTATCGGCTTAGGAGCTATTGGGGTTTTAGTAGCGAATGCTGCCCATTCACTTGGTATGGATGTTCAAGGATATGATCCTTATATGTCTATTGATGCGGCCTGGGGATTGTCTCGTTCTGTTCATCGAGCTGTAAGTTTAGAATCTTTACTGTCTGAATGTGATTATATTACCGTTCATGTACCTCTTTTAGATGAAACAAAGAATATGCTTAACAAAGAAAAGTTTGCATTAATGAAAAAGGGCGTTAGAATTCTTAATTTCTCAAGAGGAGAATTGGTTAATAATACCGATTTAATTGAAGCGATCAAAGAGGGTATTGTAGCAGCTTATGTAACAGATTTTCCTTCTGAAGAATTAATTGATGTGGAAAATATTATTGCTATTCCTCATTTAGGAGCGTCAACTCCTGAATCAGAAGAAAATTGTGCAATGATGGCTGCCGAACAATTAAGAAATTATCTTGAGCATGGTAATATTAAGAACTCTGTGAACTTCCCAGATTGTGAAATGGTGAGAACAACCAATTATCGTACAGTTGTAGCCCATAAAAATATCCGTAACATGGTAGGTCAGATTACAACTATTCTTGCCCATGCAGACATAAATATTATGGATATGATGAATAAGAGTAAGAAAGACTGGGCTTACACAGTGATTGATTCGGATAAAAAAGTTGAAGAAGATATCGTAGCCAAAATAAAAGCAATTGATGGGGTTGTAGCTGTAAGAACATTATAGTACACAAAAAACAGCAAGATTGAGGATTTAATCAATCTGCTGTTTTTTTGTTTATAGGGAAATTATTTGATCATCTTGATGAAATGTTGCATTTGGTATAGAATGGTAGTAATGAAATCATTATATAGGAGGATGCAAATGGAGAATAATAAAATCAATTTTTTTACTAGAATTGGGCAAAGTATTTCTAATTATGATTTTTATCGAATCATCGTTAAAGAATCCTTTGGAAAAGCTTTCGGATATTTAATATTGTTTTCATTAATGATTAGTGTCCTAAGCTGCATCAAACCGGTTTATGACACAAATAAAGCAATTGGATTAGTTATTAATCATTTTGAATCGGATATCCCTTATTTTGAATTAAAAAATGGAGAGTTACAAGTAGAAGGGGATATGCCCATTGTTTTTGAAAATGAAAATTCAATTATGGTTATAGATACCAGAGAAAATCCCGATGAGAGTGTTATTTATGGTTATCAACAGGGATTTTTGGTTACAAAAACTAAAATGGTAAGTAAAGAGGGATTTGAAAAGACGGAGTATACCTTTAAAGATTTCGGAGCGATTGATTTTAACAAAAAAGATGTACAAAAATTTTTGCCGAGTTTAAAAGTTTTCTTGATACCGATCATTATTGTTGGCATTATTTTGTGGACTATAATTGGCAAATTATTTAGTTCTTTATTTGTAAGCTTATTAGGAGTTGTTGTAAATTCAATGCTTCATGGGAACTTGAAATATGGAGATATTTATAGAATAGGCATTTATTCTCTTACTTTTCCTTCTATCATTAAATTGATTATAAAGCTATTACCTTATAAAATCCCTTACTTAAGCTCTATGTTCTTCTTTATATACTATGGTCTTGTGATTTTATATATAGTAAAAGCAATACATTCAATCAAAAGAGAAGGTCAGTTTGTTGGACCAAATTATAATTAAAACCTCGGTAGATTCCGAGGTTTTTTGCGTTAATCATTTAGTTATTATTGTATCAATCACATCTTTTATAATTTTTATACCTTTTACAATTTGATATTCATTCACAGCTGCAAAGCTAAGCCGTATGTATGAAGATGAATCCTGGGTAGAGGAAAATAAAGAACCAGGAGAAAGTATAACATCCCTAGCTAAAAGTAAATCACATAAGTTTTCTATAGAGATAGAACGAGTCAATTTTATCCACATGCTTAATCCTCCCTGAGGAGGTATGTAGGTGATATAGTCGTTCAAGTAAGTATCTAATGCATTAAGAAGACAATGGTATCTTTTCTCATAAATTCCACAGATCTTATCTATATGGCTTTTCCAAAGATCCTTTCTAAGGTATAAATCAAATATTCTTTGTATAAATCCAGAAGGAAAAATATCTATTGTAGTATGCTTCTGCGATAAAATGCACCCTAAGATTGCTTCCGGAAGAATTAAAAATCCCAGACGAAGGCCGGGCATCAGTATTTTAGTAAGATTTTTAATATAGATCACTCTATTTTCGTCATCCATAGCCTTTAAAGAAATATTGGGCTGATCCGAATAATTTAAGTCGCTTAAATAATCATCTTCGATAATATATGTATTATATTTTTGTGCTAAATCTAAAATAATCTTTTTCTTCTTCAGTGAATAGGAGTATCCAGTGGGATTTTGATAATAAGGCATTACATAAATAAATTTTGGATGATATAACTTAAGGGAATCCTCTAATAATGCAGTATTCATACCATCTGTATCCATAGGGATCTCTATGATGCGTGCTCCTCGGCTCATGAATGCGGCAATAGTACCATGATAGGCAGGTTTTTCAACAAATACAATATCTCCGTACTGAAGCATTGCTTTCGAGAGCATGTCTATACCTTGTTGAGTATCTGAGATCATTAGAATGTTGTCTTTAGATGTATGGATACCGTATGCTAGTAAAAAATTTACGATAGATTCCCTTAGATATTCAAATCCTTGCTTTCCTTGTTCACTGAATGCGTTGCCTTTATCTCGTTCTAACACTTCATTGAGTACGGATTTAAAGTCTTCTACAGGAAATAAATCTGTAGAAGGAGAAATGCATGCAAAATTAATTGTATTTTTGGAAATGGAAACTTCCTTGTGGAGCGTATTTTTATCTTGTTCAGGGAACAAAGGGGAGGAAATTATTTCTAATGGAAGAGGAGAGACATAGGTACCGCTTCCCATTTGGGCGTAGACGACACCTTTGTTTTCTAAATATTTATAGGCATTGACTACCGTAACATTATTTATTTTTAGCTGCGTCGCCAGGCTACGGATGGTAGGCAATTTTGTATTAGGTTTTAATATCCCCTTTTGAATGAAGTCGTTTAAGGCATCTCCTAACTGCTGATAAAGAGGTGTCTTACTATTTTTATTCAATTGTATCGACACAAAATAATTCATTTTGTGAAGTCCTCCTTTTTGTATTGATGGGAGCTGCTATATACATTTGTGTAGAAAATATTTTAGAAAAATTTTAGTGATCGTACGATAAAATATTATTATGATGCATATACGTTTTTTACCACTTATGGATGAGAATTTTTTATCAGATTCATAATATTCTTGATTTATTTTTGAATTGGTGTAAAATCATAATATACCTTTTAAGACTATTGATAATATTTAAGACAGGGGAGAATAAACAATGAAAGAATTGTCTCTGCACATATTGGATATTATTGAAAACAGTGTACGAGCTAAAGCAAGTGAAATAAAATTAGAAATTACTGAGGATTTAGAAGAAAATCTTTTTGAAATTAAGATCGAAGACAATGGAAAAGGAATGGACGAAGAGTTTGCCAAAGCTATAAAAGATCCTTTTAAGACCACTAGAACAACAAGAAAGGTTGGGCTTGGAGTACCTCTGCTCGTGGCAGCATGCAATAGGTGCAATGGGGATGTAGAAATTCAAAGTACGCTAGGAGAAGGCACAAAATTAAGAGCATGGATGGAACATAATCATATAGACAGAGTGCCTTTGGGAGATATTGTTAGTACCATAACAAACTTGATTATGTCCAATCCGAGTATTGAATTTATATATGTACACAGGTATAATAATAGAGTATTCAGAATTGATACACAAGAAATAAAAGACATACTAGGGGGTGTGCCTATCAACGAACTTTCAGTAATAGCATGGATTAAAGAATATCTGGCTGAAAATTTGACAGAAATTAGACAAAAATCTTAGGATAAAAATAAATTTTTTAGAAATTTATAATTCAAAAAATAAAACACATTTGGTTTATTGTATACAAAGTGCTTATTTTGAACTAAAAATTATACTTGCATCAGATGGAATATGATGTAAAATTTTTTGTGCATTTTTTATCATTTGTTGAGTAATCGGCGTATTTGTATTATTATATACATATAAAATCCTTTTTAATTATTATAATTTTTTATCTGATGATATAGGGGGGAATTATATGAAGTTGCTAACATTTAAAAGGGGTATTCATCCTCCACATGGAAAGCATTTTACAGAAAGTAAACCAATTGAAAATTTACTCCCAAAAGGAGAATTGGTATTTCCTATGTCTCAGCACATAGGAGCGCCCTGTGAACCAATAGTGAGGAAAGGAGAAAAAGTCTTGGTGGGTCAAAAGATAGGAGAAGCCAAGACTTTTGTTTCGTCTCCAATTCATAGTTCGGTTTCAGGTACTGTTAAGGATGTTACCCCTATGCTGCATCCCAATGGAACTAAAGTATTATCAGTGATCATTGAAAATGATGGTTTGTATGAAGAACATGAATCTTTAGGACCAAAGGGAAACTACAAAAATCTATCCAAAGAACAAATTGTCGAAATGATTAAGGAAGCTGGAATCGTAGGAATGGGTGGTGCTGGATTTCCAACCCATATAAAACTTTCACCTCCTCCGGAAAAAAATATTGATACAATTATTATCAATGGAGCAGAATGTGAGCCTTATTTAACTTCCGACCATCGTATTATGCTGGAAGAAACGGAAAGAGTAATAGAAGGTTTAAAGATTATTCTTCACATGTTTCCTCAGGCTAAAGGTTATATCGGTGTAGAAAATAACAAAATGGATGCTGTAAAAGCACTTAAGGAAGCAACAGAAGGAATCGAAAATATTGAAGTAAAAGTATTGCAGACAAAATATCCTCAAGGGGCAGAAAAGCAGTTGATCTATGCAATCACCGGACGGGAAGTGCCATCAGGAGGTCTTCCGGCAGATGTAGGCTGTATCGTTCAAAACATTGATACTGCAGTTGCAATCCAAAAAGCTGTTGTCGATGGACGACCGCTTATGAGACGAATTGTAACTGTTACCGGTGGAGCTATAAGAGAACCTAAAAACTTTGAAGTAAAATTGGGAACTTCCTACAAAGAACTGGTAGAAGCAGCAGGAGGCTTTGTTTCAGATCCTGTAAAAATTATTTCTGGTGGACCCATGATGGGGATTGCTTTATCCACCTTGAATGTTCCAATTATTAAAGGATCTTCTGCTATTTTATGCTTAACAAAAGAAGAAGCAGATTTACCAGAAGAAAGAAATTGTATTCGCTGCGGCAAATGTGTTTCTGTTTGTCCAATGAATTTACTGCCTCTGCAGCTTAACCAATATGCAGTAAATTACGACGTAGAAAAGTTTGAAAAATGTCACGGCATGGATTGTATTGAATGTGGAAGCTGTTCTTTTATTTGTCCTGCAAAGAGACATTTAGTTCAATCTATCCGTACGGCTAAAAAAACTATATTAAATAATAGAAGAAAAAACGCATAAAGGGGGAGGCCTAATGTCTAAGGAAATGTATACAGTATCATCATCTCCTCATATACATTCAAAGGATTCTATACAAAGTATCATGAGAGATGTTTTCATTGCATTACTTCCTGCTGCATTAGTGGGGATATGGGTTTTTAAATTTCAGGCATTAATTGTTATTTTACTGTCTATTGCTTCATGTGTTGGAGCGGAGGCATTGTGGCAAAAACTAACTCACCAAAAGATTACTGTTAATGATTATAGTGCGGCTGTTACAGGATTGCTTCTTGCTATGAACTTACCGCCTTCGGTTCCTTTCTGGCTTCCTATTGTCGGTGGGGCATTTGCAATTATTATTGCAAAACAATTATTTGGTGGTTTAGGACAAAACTTTATTAATCCAGCTTTGGCAGCAAGAGCATTTTTACTTGCCTCCTGGCCGGTACAAATGACTACTTGGACCATAGATGGTGTTACAACAGCTACTCCTTTAGGAATATTAAAAGAAGGCAGTGGAGCACTTCCTCCCTTAACTGATTTGATTTTAGGGAATGTGGGAGGATGTATAGGAGAAACTTCTGCAATTGCTCTTTTAATTGGAGGCTTATATTTAGTATACAAAAAAGTAATTTCTATTAGAATTCCTGCAACATTTATTGGAACGGTGTTAGTGCTTACATGGATCCTTGGAAGAGGTGGCATGTTCTACCCCTATGCGATTTATGAAATTTTTACAGGAGGACTGTTTTTAGGAGCATTCTTTATGGCTACAGATTATTCTTCTTCTCCTGTTACGGTGAAAGGACAGTATATCATGGGATTAGGCTGCGGAATCCTTACTACAGTGATTCGTCTTTATGGCGGTTATCCAGAAGGAGTTTCTTATTCCATACTGATTATGAATTTAGCTGTTCCTCTCATTGATCGATACACTCAGCCTCGAATTTTTGGGGAGGTGAAATAATGAAGGAAATCTTAAAGCTCGGATTTATTTTGTTTCTTATAACGGCTGTTTCAGCAGGGTTACTGGGATTTGCCAACGAAATGACGAAAGAACCTATCGCAAAACAAGTTCAACAAACTAAGGAAGAAGCCATGAAGCAAACTCTTCCTGAAGCAGACAAATATGAGGGCGTAGAAGTAGATTTGCCGGAAGAATCTAGTATTTTAGAAGTAAATGCAGGATATAAAGGAGATACCCTGGAAGGCTTTGCAGTAAAAGTGGCTCCAAAAGGATTTGGCGGAGCTATTGAAATAATGGTTGGAGTATCAAAGGATGGGATTCTTCAGGGGGTTAAAATATTAAGCCATTCTGAAACTCCAGGATTAGGCGCAAATGCTGAAAGTCCAGCTTTTACATCTCAATATGAAGGAAAATCAGGTCAACTTAAAGTTGTAAAAACTACTCCTGGTGCTGAAGATGAAATCCAAGCAATTACCGGAGCAACAATTACATCTAAGGCTGTTACAACAGGAATAAATGAAGTCCTTAACTTAATAGAGCATCGAGTTGACACAGATAATAATGAGATAATCTTTGATTTTAACTAGGGGGGATTACATTGAAAAAAATAATCGAAAGACTTACTAATGGGATTATAGTAGAGAATCCAACATTTGTTCAGGTAATTGGAATGTGTCCTACCTTGGCGGTTACTACTGGAGCTGAAAATGGTATAGGAATGGGATTGGCTACTACTGCCGTATTAGTTGGTTCAAATCTATTCATCTCTCTACTGAGAAAATTCATACCATCCAAGATCCGTATTCCTGCATACGTAGTTATCATTGCAAGTTTAGTAACCCTTATTGAATTTACTTTAAAGGCATATGTACCTGGCTTGTACAGTCAATTAGGCTTGTTTATTCCTTTAATTGTTGTTAACTGTATTATCTTAGCAAGAGCCGAAGCTTATGCTTCAAAAAACAAGTTGTTACCATCAATAATGGACGGGTTAGGAATGGGATTAGGTTTTACTCTTGCTTTAACTACCATAGGAGCTGTAAGAGAAATTTTAGGTGCAGGAAAAATATTTGGAGTTCAAGTTCTTCCTTCTTCCTATCAGCCAGCATTAATTATGATTCTGGCTCCCGGTGCGTTTTTTACTTTAGGAATACTCATGGCAATTTTAAATCATGTAAGAAGTAAAAAAATGAAAAAGGCTTAGGGGGAGGGTAACAAATGGAGCTATTTATTTTATTTCTAAGTGCAATTTTGGTAAACAATTTTGTCTTATCTAGATTCTTAGGAATATGCCCTTTTCTTGGGGTATCTAAGAAAGTAGAAACAGCAGTTGGTATGGGGATGGCGGTAACCTTTGTAATGACTTTAGCATCCATGATTTCATATATGGTGTATAACTGGATACTGGTACCTTTTAAAATTGAGTATCTCTATACGATAGCATTTATTTTAGTAATCGCATCCTTGGTTCAATTTGTAGAAATGGTTATTCAAAAGGTAAGTCCAACGCTTTATCAAGCGTTGGGAGTATATCTTCCTTTGATTACAACTAACTGTGCGGTATTAGGGGTAGCTGTTCTCAATATGAATGAAGGATATAATTTAATTCAAAGTATTGTTCATGGGGTAGGCGCTGCGCTTGGTTTTACATTAGCTATTGTTCTTTTTGCTGGAATAAGGGAAAGAATGGAAAACAACAATATTTTGACAGCATTTCAAGGTTTTCCGATTGCTCTTATTACGGCAGGTTTAATGTCAATAGCATTTTTGGGATTTCAAGGATTACTTTAAAAAAGGGGTGAAATGATGGACATAACAAGTATTCTTTATCCTGTAATTAGTATAGGTGGATTAGGTATACTATTTGGAGCAGGCTTAGGTTATGCTTCGAAAAAGTTTGCTGTGGAAGTAGACGAGAGAATTCCAAAGGTTAGAGATTTGCTTCCAGGAGCTAACTGCGGTGGCTGTGGATTTGCTGGCTGTGATGCCTTTGCCAAGGCCGTTGTGGAAGGAACAGTGAACCCCAGTGGATGTTCAGTGAATTCGAAGGAAGCTATAGAAGAAATCGCTGCTTTTATGGGGTTAAAAGTAGAGCAAACTGAGAAAAAAGTGGCAGTTGTAAAATGTAAAGGTACCTGTGATAAAAGTACAAATAAATATGAATACTATGGAATTACTGATTGCAGAGATGCGGCTTTAATTCCCGGGGGCGGAGCGAAAGGCTGCAGTTACGGATGTCTTGGATTAGGCAGCTGCAAAAAGGTATGTCCTTTCGGAGCAATAAAGATTGAAGACGGCATTGCTGTGATTGATGAAGAAAAGTGTACTGCCTGCGGAAATTGCGTTAAAGCTTGCCCTAAAGCTGTCATTGAATTGGTTCCTGTGTCAAAACAAGTAAGAGTTTTGTGTAATTCTCTTGATAAAGGAAAAGAAGTTAAAGAAAGCTGCTCTGTAGGATGTATCGGCTGCAGAATGTGTGTGAAGGTTTGTGAATATGGAGCTATGAATTTCGAAAATAACCTTGCCCATGTGAATTATGAAAAATGTACACAGTGTATGGCATGTGTAAAAAAATGTCCTACGAAAGCTATCCATGGAGAAATCATCTCAGAAGAAGTCAATTCTTCTACTCAAGCAAGCTAATTTATTTTTAAGAATGTACTTATTGAGGTACATTCTTTTTTTCTGAGCAGATATATGCAAATTGTGTTAAAATATAGATGCAACTGAAGACAAATATAACGAAAATAATCTGAGAGGTGAGAAATTTGTACGGAGGAAAAGGGAAAAATAACTGGTCTTTATTTTTACTTTTGCTTGGTGGCATAGTGATTGGAGGCTTTATCGGGCATTATCTGGGAAAAGTACCTTATATGCAGTGGATTGGCTATGGACAGGAATTCGGCCTCCAAAATCCAATTGTACTAGATCTATCGGTAATCATTATTCAATTTAGCATTAAAATGGAAATTACGATTGCAAGTATATTGGGAATTATAGCGGCTATACTTATATATAAAAGAATTTAGTACAATTATTTCCAACAAATCTTATAGGTGGTGCTGATATTGATGAGTAGAATAATTTTAGCTTCCGCTTCTCCAAGGAGAAAGATGCTTCTTGAGCAGCTGGGTCTTTCTTTTGATATTATTGTTAGTAATGCCGATGAAGTGGTTGATCCTATGCTTTCCCCCAGTGAGTTGGTCATACATTTATCTAAGCAAAAAGCAGCAGATGTTGCAAAAAATTTAGAAGGGGATTTCATCGTAATAGGTGCAGACACAATTGTTGTGTACAAGGATAAGGTACTTGGGAAACCTAAAGACAGGGAAGAAGCCAAAGCTATGCTTACAATGCTTCAAGGAAATATACATGAAGTGTATACAGGAATTACCTTGATACAAACTAAAAATCACTTGATTAAGGTCGGATTTGAAAGAACAGAGGTACATATGAGATCTTTGTCATCTTCTATGATAGATGCTTACATAAATACTAAAGAACCTATGGATAAAGCCGGCGCATACGGTATTCAGGGAATAGGAGCTGTTTTGATTGATAAAATCTGTGGTGACTATAATAATGTAGTAGGGCTTCCGTTAAAGTTATTATCAATTTTGCTTGAGGAAATGGATATTAACATATTTGAGAATAACATTTTTTCTTAACAGGAGGATGAGCCAATGGGAGCTTTGGATAATCATATGTCTATGAAAGATCTTCCGGAGTTTGAAAGACCTTATGAAAAATTAGAGCATTTTGGTTCTGAAATTTTGTCTGATGCGGAGCTATTGGCTATTATTTTTCGAACGGGTTCAAGAAATATGAGAGCAGTTGAATTGGCTCAAAAACTCCTTTCTTTAGAAAAAGAAGAAGGACTGCGTGGTCTTTACCAGTATTCTTTAGAGGAACTGATGAATTTTGATGGAATAGGCAAAGTAAAGGCAATTCAGATTAAGGCGGTTTTAGAATTATCAAAAAGAATTTCAAGATATGAAGGACGCTTAAAGTATAGAATTAATTCTCCAAGTAGTATTGCAGCTATTTATATGGAAGAAATGAGATACTTAAAGCAAGAGCATTTTAAAATTGTATTGCTGGATACTAAAAATCAGATTATATTTGATAAAGATATTACTAAAGGAAGTGTTAATTCATCCATTGTCCATCCTAGAGAGGTATTTAAAGAAGCTATTAAGAAGAGTGCTTCTGGAATTATTATGCTTCATAATCATCCCAGCGGAGACCCCTCCCCCAGTAAAGAAGATATTGAAGTAACGAGGAGAATGGTACAGGCAGGAGATTTAATCGGAATTGGCATATTGGACCATCTGATTATTGGAGATGGAAAGTATATCAGCTTAAAAGAAAAGGGTATTATATAGAGTCTATATATGTAGGCTCTTTTATGTTATTCATTTTTCTGTTGAAAAAAATAATAAAAAAGGTTATGATGTTACTAGCGTAAAAAAGACTTAATCAGACTAAAAGTCGTATAATTATAAAGATTATCTTAATGATTTATTAAAATATAGGCTATACTAATAAAGATACATATTGCTTACGAAAATATCATACTGATTTATTAGTTCAAATAAATAATGAATAAATGTTAAAGTAGGAGGAAATATAATGTTTTTTTCAAAAGACATGGGAATAGATTTAGGAACAGCAAATACATTAGTGTTTGTAAAAGGTAAAGGAATTATAGTAAACGAGCCCTCGGTAGTGGCTATCAACTCAAGTACAAAAGAAGTATTAGCTGTAGGAGACGAAGCGAAACAGATGATCGGGAGAACTCCCGGAAATATTGTTGCTACAAGACCGTTAAAAGATGGTGTGATTGCAGATTTTGCTACTACTGAAGCAATGCTGAAGTATTTTATACAAAAAGCATACAAAAAAGGATTATTCGTATCAAAACCTAGAGTCATTGTGTGTGTGCCTTCCGGTGTTACTGCGGTAGAAATGAGAGCTGTATATGAAGCAACAAAGAATGCAGGTGCAAGAGAAGCACACCTGATTGAAGAGCCGATGGCAGCGGCTATTGGAGCAGGCCTGCCAGTGGAGGAACCTACAGGAAGTATGGTTGTGGATATCGGCGGAGGAACCAGTGAAGTAGCCATCATATCTTTAGGAGGTATTGTTACCAGTAAATCTCTAAGAGTAGCCGGAGATGAGTTGGATGAATATATCGTAAATTATATTAAAAAAGAATATAACCTTATGATCGGAGAACGCACTGCAGAAGAGATTAAGATGACAATAGGCTCTGCTTTTCCAAAATCCAAAGAAGAAAGCAAAGAAGTAAGGGGAAGAGATTTAGTAACAGGGCTTCCTAAAACCATGACTATTACATCAACTGAAATAATGGAAGCTATTAAAGAACCCGTAAACGCAATAATAGATGCAATAAAGGTGACTTTAGAAAAAACGCCCCCTGAATTAGCAGCAGATATTATGGAATCAGGAATTATGCTGACAGGAGGAGGAGCACTGCTTTCCGGATTAGATCAATTGATTACTAAGGAGACAGGCATGCCCGTTCATATTGCAGCAGAGCCTTTAAACTGCGTAGCGTTAGGAACAGGACTTGCACTGGAGCATATCGATACGTTGAGAAATGTGCTCATATCCCCTAAAAAGCTTTAATTATTCATAGATCACAGATAGGGAGCGGTTTTTTTGAAACGGTTACTGAAAGTTTCAAATAGATTTATTCTTTTTTTTGTTACTATAGTGCTTATAGTAATTATTATCTTTACTTTCAACAAAAGGAACAATGTTTCCTTTATTGAAAAAGGATTAGGTTTTATTGTCATTCCTATCCAGAATCTTTTCAGCGAAGTTGGGGGATGGGCTACGGATCGGATAGACTTTATTAAAAATATTAAAGATTTGGAGAAGCAAAACAAAGAGCTTCTAAGAAAAGTTGACGAATTAACTTACGAAAATAGAATTCTGCAGCAATATAAAAAAGAAAATACAAGATTAAGAGATTTGTTGGAATTAGATAAAAAATATGCAGATTATCCTAAAGTCGGTGCGGAGATTATAGGAAAAGATCCAGGGAATTGGTATAATGTGTTCCTGATTGATAAAGGTACAAATGATGGACTAGAGACGGATATGGTTGTGCTTTCCGGCAATGGATTGGTAGGACATATTATAGAAACTGCACCAAATTATTCAAAGGTATTATCCATTATTGATGATAGAAATGCAGTTAGTTCAAAGGTTTTAAGAACAAGCGATCTAGGTGTTACAAAAGGCGATTTAGCCCTTATGAATGAAGGCCTATGCAAAATGGAATATATCGATTCTGAGGCAGACATTATTAAAGGAGATGAAATCGTCACTTCAAATTTAAGTGACATCTATCCTCCTGGAATTGTTATTGGTACTGTTAAAGAAATTCAAGTAGAAAGCCATGGCTTGACCAAATATGCGCTGATTGAACCTGTAGTTGATTTTCGCCATCTTGAGGAGGTACTGGTGATTAATAAGAAGTGGACTAAGAATGATGTAGAATCAAAGGAGTAATATATGTGCGAGTATTTGTTATAAGTTTAATGTTGATCATTACCAATGTTCTCCAATCTACTTACTTTCAACATTTTAGAATAAGAGGTACCATCCCTAATTTTTATGTCATGATTATTGTTTCTTTTGCTTTATTAAGAGGCAGCAGAGAAGGGGCAATTGTAGGTTTTTTTGCAGGATTAATTCAAGATTTATATTTTGGGACATCCATTGGCTTTTACGCACTATTAGGTATGTATACAGGTTATCTTTGCGGAAAGCTCAATAAAGACTTTTATCGCGAAAGTTTTTTACTGCCTCTTGTAATGACGATATTTAGTACTTTTTTTTATGAATTGACTGTATATGTACTTACCTATTTAGTAAGAGGAAAACTTCAATTCTTATATTACCTCAATAATATTATATTGCCGGAGGTAGTTTATACGGGAATCATCTCAATATTTATATATCAATTTATTTATTATTTAAATGAAAAGCTGGAAATAAGAGAGAAAAAACATAGAAATTTATTTAAATAATCTAAACTGCTTATTAGGGATTATTGGGGTTAAAAGGTGGGGATGTATGTGAACGATGAAAATTGTGTGATATTTAAAGGAACAAAGGATGGATTAGTTGTTTTATTAAGTCCAGAAATAGACTTTCCTACTTTAAAAAAATATTTAAGGAAAAAGACTGAAGATGCCAAAAAGTTCTTTCAAGGTGCAAAAGTTAGTCTTATGTTTAAAGGAAGAACTTTAAATGAAGAAGAACAGTACGAATTGCTGAAGATTATTTCTGAACAAACACAGCTAAACATAAGTTTTATACATGACGATGATACTATTAAAGATGTAAATAAATTAAATAGTAAATCTTTATTGGATGTGGAGAGTTACTCTGTATCAAGTCATGTAGAAATAGATAAAACGCAATATTATAAAGGCACTGTTCGTTCAGGTCAAAAGATTGAATTTGAAGGCAGTGTTGTAGTCATTGGAGATGTCAATCCAGGAGGCGAAATTGTAGCCGGAGGAAATATAATCATACTTGGTTCTTTGAAAGGAATCGTTCATGCGGGAAGCAGAGGAAGTACGAAAGCTTTTGTTGCAGCTTTAAATATGAGGCCAATGCAGCTTCATATAGGAAATGTAATTACCAGATCTCCAGATCAAGGGGATTTTAAAGATCATTCGCAGGTATCTCCTCAAATAGCTTATTTATATGATAATAATATTTATATCGAGCCCATAGATTATAAGGTTTTAGAGAACTTGTAATATTTAACTACATATTGATGATTTTTGTAATACGAAAAATGGTGCATTTTCTTTGAATCTCTGTTAGAATATGAATATAGATTATGTTTTGCTAGCAAGGGGGAAATTTCATGAGTGAGGTTATTGTAGTAACGTCTGGAAAAGGAGGCGTTGGTAAAACCACTACAACAGCCAATATAGGGACTGGCCTTGCATTAAAAGGTCATAAAGTAGTATTACTTGATGCCGATATTGGACTTAGAAACTTGGATGTTGTTATGGGTTTAGAAAATCGAATTGTTTATGATTTAGTAGATGTAGTAGAAGGCCATTGCCGTGTCAAGCAAGCATTAATTAAGGATAAACGTTATTCCAGTTTATACTTGCTTCCGGCAGCGCAAACAAGAGATAAAAATGCAGTTAGTCCTGAACAGATGCAGAAATTATGTGATCAATTAAGAGAAGATTTTGATTATATAATTATTGATTGTCCTGCAGGTATTGAACAAGGATTTAAAAATGCAATTGCCGGAGCAGACCGAGCAATAGTAGTAACAACTCCTGAAGTTTCTGCAGTTCGTGATGCAGATCGCATTATCGGATTACTGGAAGCAAGCGAATTAAGAAATCCTAGTTTGATTTTAAACCGTATTCGTATGAATATGGTTAAACGAGGAGATATGATGGCTATGGAAGATGTAGTTGATATTTTAGCTATTGATCTACTCGGGGTTGTTCCAGACGATGAAAACATTGTTGTATCTACGAACCGAGGAGAACCGGTGGTGACAGATTCATCTTCTTTAGCAGGACAAGCTTTTAGAAATATCGTTGAACGTATTATGGGAAATGATATTCCTTTAATGAATTTAGACGTGAATGAAGGCTTTATGGGAAAAATAAAGAAGCTATTTGGAATAGGCAATTAAAGGATGTGAATTAACATGGAATTGTTAAATTTTTTTAATCGGAAACCTAGTTCTGGAAATGTTGCGAAAGATAGGTTAAAGCTTTTACTGATTCATGACCGTATTAATTGCTCTTCTGAACTCCTTGAAATGATGAAAACCGATATAATTAAAGTGATATCCAAATATATGGATATTGATGAAGCGGAATTAGATATTCAGATCGGACAAACAAAATCAGAGGAAAGCAATGGCACCGTTCCCGTTTTATATGCGAATATTCCTATCAAAAATATGCGTAAGGCAGGAAATCAATGAATTAAGCAGGATAAGAATCCTGCTTAATTCATTATTAAAGGGAATTAGCAATGATTTCCAATGAACAATTAAAGTCTTTTGATGTTATCATTGTTTTATTAGTTACTGCTTTGGTAGGAATAGGCATTGTAGCTATTAGCAGTGCTCAGCATGTTAACTCGGGAGCCGATCCCATATACGTCCGCAGACAAATCATGTTTTTTATAGTTGGTTTAATATTGATGCTTATTTCTGCATTCATTGATTATCATATATTAGGTGAATTGTATATATTGGCATATATTGCAGGTCTTGCACTTCTATCTGCTGTTCTTTTTCTTGGAGCCGATGCAAAAGGTGCTGTTAGATGGCTGGAAATTGGACCTATTAGGATTCAGCCATCTGAATTTGCAAAGATCATTATTATTTTATTTATGTCAAAATTAATTGACAGTAAAAAGGATAAAATCAATAAACTGTCCACATTGATTTTACTGGTAGTGTTATTAGTTATACCTGTTGGAATGATATTAAAGCAGCCGGATTTGTCTACGAGTCTTGTCTTTATAGCTGTTTTTTTAGTATTATTATATATAGGAGGAATTAGTTATAGATATATTGTTATAACTTTCCTTATTGCCGTTCCTCTTTTTGTAATCAGTTTGATCTATATTCAGAATCCTAACCAAAAGCTATTAAAAGACTATCAAAGAGACAGAATTATGGCTATGATTCATAGAGATAAAGAAGAATACTCAGACGATTATTTTCAAACAGAGCAGTCCATACATGCAATAGGTTCAGGGCAGCTTTACGGTAAAGGTTTATATAAGGGCACCTTAAATCAATTAAGCTATTTACCGGAGCCACATACGGATTTTATTTTTTCAGTAATTGGTGAAGAATTTGGATTTGTTGGATGTATGTCTGTCATAGGACTTATTCTAATGATTATTTTAAGAGGAATTTGGATTGCAAAAGATGCAAAGGATCCCTTAGGTAAATTGCTCATTGTAGGTGTTGTTACTATGATAGGCTTTCAAACATTTGTCAACATAGGTGTAGTAACCGGTCTCCTTCCTAATACGGGAATTCCGCTGCCTTTTGTTAGTGCCGGTGGAAGTTCACTTTGGTCTAATATGATTGGAATAGGATTAATATTAAATGTAGGTATGAGAAGAAAGAAGTCGTTTTTTTAGGAGGAAAGATTATGAATATAGGATTGGTTGCCCATGATGCAAAAAAGAAGCTAATGGAGAATTTTGCAATTGCATACCGTCATATCTTAAGCAAGCATAATATTTATGCAACTGGAACCACGGGACGGCTGGTGGAACAAGCAGCGAATTTAACCGTGCACAAATATCTTGCGGGGCATTTAGGAGGAGAGCAGCAGTTAGGCACTCAAATTGCTCATAATCTAATTGATATGGTGATTTTTTTAAGGGACCCTGTATCACAGAAGCATCATGAGCCAGATGTCGGGGCTTTGATAAGATTGTGTGATATTCATAATATCCCTATTGCAACGAATTTAGCTACTGCTGAACTGCTCATTAAAGCTTTAGAACGAGGAGATCTGGAGTGGAGAGATATTGTAAGATAAAAGACTTTCAAAAAGTCTTTTTTTTTGTCCCAATCTCGTATAAAAAAGACATGGTGATAATATACTTTACTGTACCGTATTATTAATAAAGTATGATTAATCGCCATGAAAGATAAAATGATGGCGGGGAGGGGACTTTATGGAAAAACGAAAAAGAAACTCACGAAGCAATATTCGAAGAAGATTTAGAAATCAAAAAAATAATACGAAAGAGTTGATGATAAATCTTCTATTAAAACAGCTTGGGGCGAGTATTTTTATGTTTCTTTTGCTCATCATCCTTCAATTTGCCCCACTCAGAACTGCAGAAAAGTTAGTACAAAGAATTAATTTCATGATATCTTATAATATGTCATGGGATGAAGCGATTGAAACAGTTAAGAATACGGCTGTACAGATTCCAGTGGTTAAGAATTGGGTAGAAAAAGATGAATCCAATGATCGTGGCAATGAACAAAGAGATTTTTCTGATCCAATGGTGGATGAAGAAGAAGTTCCAGCAATGCATTTGGAAGATTCTTATGAAGACAATGAAACGGTCAATCAAGAGAATGAAATAGATTCAGAAGAGATCTTTATATTGGAGCCGGATTTGGGGGAGCCGGAAGAAGCAACAACTCCATAGATACTGGATCATCCACTCATCATTTAAATAACGAAACATGGATTAATCCCGTCGATGGCATTATTACATCACGTTTTGGAGATAGAATAAATCCTGTACTGAATAAGAAAGAATTTCATGAAGGCATTGATATCGGTGCAGAGAAAGAAAAGAAAATTGTTGCTGTAAAATCCGGTACAGTACTATTAGTAAAATATTCGCAAACCTACGGTAATATTTTAAAATATGAAGTAGAAGATGGGTACGTTATTACTTATGCTCATTGTAATGAGATTTTTGTAAAAGAAGGGGAAAAAATTAAGCAGGGGCAAGTTATTGCATCTGTTGGAAATACGGGAATGGTTACTGGCCCTCACCTTCATTATGGAATATCTAAAAACGGTAAATTCATAGACCCGATGGATTATACGGAGTTGCCTATATTAAAAGAAGCTTTAGAATAATCAAGTTATAAGTGGTAATCATTTATAATTTGATTATTTTTGTTTATTAAGGTATTATAAATTTGAAAAAAATATATGGAGGAAAATGAATGACAACTTTAAGAGTTAAAGATGATTTGTTGCTGCAAGTAGAAAAACCTGCGCGATATATTGGAAATGAAGTAAATTCAATAAAAAAAGATATAAGTAAAATAGATATCCGATTTGCTTTTTGCTTTCCGGATGTATATGAAGTTGGAATGTCTCATCTAGGAATGCAGATACTATATTATTATTTAAACGAGAGAAAAGATACTTATTGCGAAAGGGTATTTGCCCCATGGATGGATATGGAGCAAAAAATGAGGGAGAATAACATTCCCTTATTTGCACTAGAATCCCAAGATGACGTCAAGAATTTTGACTTTCTAGGCTTTACGCTTCAATATGAAATGTGCTACACGAATGTAATCAATCTCATTGATTTGGCAGGAATACCTATATGGAGTAAGGATAGAGGTGAGGAAGACCCAATTATCTGTGCCGGAGGACCCTGTGCATATAATCCAGAACCTCTAGCACATTTTGTTGATTTTTTCTATATAGGTGAAGGTGAAGCGACCTTAGGGGAAGTTCTGGATATCTATAAAGAGCATAAAAAAGAAGGCGGATCTAAAAGAGCCTTTTTAGAAAAGCTTTTGGATGTGGAGGGAATATATGTCCCTTGTTTTTATGATGTTCATTATAACCAGGATGGAACGATAAAAAGCTTTCTACCCAATCATCCAAAGGCTAAATCTAAGATTCACAAGCAGATTGTTAAAGATTTAGATAAAACTTTTTATCCTACCCATGCCATCATGCCTTGGATTCAGACTGTCCATGACCGCGTGGTCTTAGAAGTTTTTAGAGGATGTATTCGTGGCTGTAGATTTTGTCATGCAGGCATTGTTTATCGTCCGGTGCGAGAAAAATCCAAGGATGTGCTGATGAAACAAGCATCACTTTTATTAAAAAATACAGGGTACGAAGAGATTTCTCTTGCATCTCTAAGCACCAGCGATTATAGTCAGCTTGAAAAATTTTCAGAGGAACTCCTGGAAGTTTGCAGAGAGTCCAAAATCAATATTTCATTGCCTTCTTTAAGAATAGATGAATTTTCTTTAGACTTAATGGGTAAAGTACAAGAAATTAGAAAAAGCAGTTTAACCTTTGCTCCAGAAGCAGGAACTCAGAGACTTAGAAATGTAATCAATAAAGGAATCAATGAAGAAGACATTATTGACGGCTCAAGAAGAGCTTTTGAAGGGGGATGGGACCGAGTTAAACTTTATTTTATGATTGGTCTTCCCACTGAAACAGAAGAGGATATTGAAGGAATAGCCGATTTAGCAAGTAAAATTGTAGATACCTTTTATGAGATTCCAAAAGAAAACAGAGCGAAAACCGTAAAGGTTGTAGTAAGTTCATCCTGCTTTGTACCAAAACCCTTTACGCCTTTTCAATGGGAACCTCAGAATACGTACCAAGAATTTATGGACAAGCAATATTTTCTGAAGGGAAAAATTAAAAGAAGGCAGATACAATACAATTACCATGAGGCCATCGTCAGTGCTTTGGAAGGAATGATCGCAAGAGGCGATAGAAGAGTTGGGGATATTCTATACTCCGCCTGGAAAAAGGGATGTAAGTTTGACGGTTGGAGCGAACATTTTGATTTTAGCAAATGGGAACAAGCATTTAAAGAAACAGGAATTGATCCTGCATTCTATGCCAATAGAAGAAGAGCATACGACGAGATTCTTCCATGGGATCATATATCTGTTGGCGTAACAAAAGCATTTCTTAAAAAAGAACATGAAAGAGCTTTGAAAGAAGAAATAACTCCTAACTGCAGACAGCATTGTGAGAATTGTGGAGCGAAGCGTTTTAATGGAGGGATTTGCTATGAAGGCTAGAATTAAATTTACTAAATTGGGACATATGAAGTTCATCGGTCATTTAGATTTACAAAGATTATTTCAAAGATGTATTCGAAGGGCTGATTTGCCGATTGAATATTCAAAGGGCTTTAATCCCCATCAACATTTATATTTTGCACTTCCCCTTCCTCTGGGAGCAACCAGTGAAGGAGAATACTTAGATATGACTTTAGCCAGTGAGGGTGATCCAATAGAAATTAAGAACAGCCTTAATGGTTTTCTTCCTGAGGGCATTACAATTCAAAATGTTTATGCTATACCCAATGATATGCCTGTAGGTATGGCTGCTGTAGATGCTGCAGAGTACAGGATTTCCATTGACAAAGATACTGTGCCATCCAATTTTATGGATGCAGTGAACAGCTTTTTCAATCAAAATGAAATATTAGCTGAAAAACAAGGAAAAAAAGGAATAAAGGAAATTGATATTAAGGAAATGATTTATAAACATTCACTGGATGAAAATGATGAACAGTGGAACATTTATCTATTATTAGCTACAGGAAGCAAGACTAATCTAAAGCCCGAAACAGTAATCCAACAGATTTTTAAAAATAATAATTGGGAATATAAAGATTATATGATACACATTCATAGAATCGATATTTTTTCAAAAACAAATAATAAATTTTTACCTTTGTCAGATTTGGATCAATGGAGTGAATAAATAGTATGCCCACAGATATTATTGTAGATGTAGGTGTTAATCAAACCCGTATAGGGGTAATTGAAGATCAAAAATTAGTAGAACTTTATATTGACATGGACAACAAAGAGAAAACAGTCGGCAATATTTATAGAGGAGTTGTAAAAAAAATACTTCCAGGAATTCAAGCAGCTTTTGTTGATCTAGGTCTTAATAAGAATGGATTTATTTATCTTAAGGAATTGGAAGAAACTCTATCCAATGACGGGAATATAAAAAAATTAAAAGAAGGAGATCATATTACCGTTCAAATAGAAAAAGAAGCTATAGGTACCAAAGGACCTAAATTAACTTCTCATATTAGTATTCCAGGAAAGTATATTGTGCTGATTCCCAGGGAAAACTCGATCGGAATCTCTAAAAAGATTGAAAATGAAGAAGAAAGAAACCGACTGAAAAGTATTTTTGAGAAATACAAACCTAAGAATTGCGGGATTATTGTTCGAACCGAGTGCGGGGGAAAAGAAGAAGAAGAGATCATAAAGGAAATTCAATTTTTAACCATGATGTGGGAATCCATAGAAAAAAAGGAGCAATATATCTCTGCTCCGGTGCTGTTATATAAAGAGGTTTCAACTGCACTTAAAATCGCCAGAGATTTATTATCTTCGAAAATAAGACATTATATTGTGAATGACAAAAATTTATATAACGAAGTCAGAAACTTTATTGAAGCAGTATCTCCCCATTTAATAGAAAAGATACAATATCTGGAAGAAGAGCATTTATTTCAGCATTTTTTGATAGAATCTCAAATAGAAAAAGCCCTTCAACGACATATCTGGTTAAAAAGCGGAGGAATGATTATTATTGACCATACTGAAGCATTAACGGTTATAGATGTCAATACTGCAAAATTCGTGGGTAATAAAAATATGGAGAAAACAATTCTCAAAACCAATATTGAAGCGGCAGAAGAAATCGCAAGACAGATTCGTATTAGAAATATCGGAGGAATCATCATTATTGATTTTATTGATATGAAGAATGAAGAAGATAGAAATACGGTTTTAAATGTCCTTGCTCAAGAATTAAAAAAAGACCGAGTTCAAACGACAGTTTTAGGAATTACTAAATTGGGTTTAGTAGAGATGACAAGAAAGAAGACTGGACCTTCCCTTACATCGCTCTTATTCAATAGATGTCCGGCTTGTGAAGGGCGAGGAATAATGCCATCAATCAAATATATTGGAGATAAAATCGAAAAAGAAATTGACTATATATTTACCCATACCATTTATACTAAAATAATAATCGAAGCCAATAAAGAAATCATTGAGTGGTTTAATTCTAAGGGAGCATCCTATAAAAAGGCCCTTGAAGAGAAGTACCATAAATCTATCATTTTTATAGAAAATAATTCTCTTTCGAATGAAGAGTATAAGATCATAAAAGAGAAATAAGTTTTGTCTTAAACCTTGACAAAAAAAAAGTCATATGTTATCATCATTCAGTATGTAGCCGCTCGGAGAGGTTTAAACTTCATCCACAGAAGTACCGTATCCGGCGAGTATCGGTCTAAGGAGGTGTACTCATGTACGCAATTATCGAAACAGGTGGTAAACAATACAGAGTTCAAGAAGGCGATGTAATCTACGTTGAAAAATTAGGTGCTGCAGCAGGTGAAAAAATCACTTTTGATAAAGTGCTTGCTGTATCTAAAGAAGATTCCCTTTCTGTAGGAGCTCCTTTTGTAAACAATGCTAGCGTTTCTGCTTCTGTAGTAGAAGAAGGAAAAGGCAAAAAAATCATTGTTTATAAATATAAACCTAAAAAAGGTTACCACAAGAAACATGGTCATAGACAACCATATACAAAAGTAAAAATTGAAGCAATCAATGGTTAATTATGATTAAGGTTGAATTTTATTATAATTCTTCCAAGACATTATGCGGGTTTCAAATGAGCGGTCATTCGGGATATTCGGAATATGGTTCGGATATCGTATGTGCTGGAGTTAGTGCTTTAGCTATTAACACAGTCAATTCAATTAAAAAATTAACCTGTGACACGATAGAGGTTAAATATGAAGATGAAGGTGGATTTTTAAAGTGTATCTTGCCTGAATCTACCAGAACGAATGTTACTAAAGAAACTCTGCTGTTATTACAGGCATTAGAATTGGGAATAACAAATATTCAAAAAGATTATAAAAAGTATATACACATTTCGTACAGGGAGGTGTAAGGCATGTTGAAAATGAATCTTCAATTTTTTGCACATAAAAAAGGAGTAGGTTCATCTAAGAACGGTCGTGATTCTGAATCCAAAAGACTAGGTGCAAAGCGCGCAGATGGACAATTTGTTAAAGCGGGAAATATTTTATATAAACAAAGAGGAACAAAAATTCATCCGGGTAATAATGTTGGAAGAGGCGGAGACGATACTTTATTCGCTTTAATCGACGGACGTGTAAAGTTTGAAAGAAAAGGCAGAGACAAAAAACAAGTTTCCGTATATCCAGTTGACATAGCACAATAATAGTCTAAAAGGTTTCAAATGAATTCATTTGAAACCTTTTTTAATATCACATAATATAAATATGTAAAATCGTTATAATCCGTAGTTTTATTACGAATAATAAATATACCAATAACAAGGATTTTTAATAAGAAAAGGTGAGATTAATGTTTGTAGATCAAGCTAAGATTTTTATTCAATCCGGACGAGGAGGAAATGGTGCGGTATCTTTTCGTCGTGAAAAATACATACCTAATGGCGGCCCTGATGGGGGCGATGGAGGAAAAGGTGGAAGCATTATTTTTGAAGTAGATCCCGGCATGAATACCTTGATGGACTTCCGTCATAAAAGACATTTCAAAGCTCAGCCTGGAGAAGATGGCGGAAAAAATAGACGTCATGGGAAAGATGGAGATGATTTGGTGATTAAAGTTCCTCCCGGAACCATTGTAAGAGAAGCCGAAAGCGGCAAGATTATGCTTGATTTGACAGGAGAAAATGAAAGAAAAGTATTGCTTCGGGGCGGACGAGGCGGAAGGGGCAATCAGCATTTTGCGACCTCAACCAGACAGGCTCCCAGGTACGCAGAAAAAGGACAAGAGGGAAAAGAATATTGGGTTATTCTTGAACTGAAGATGATTGCCGATGTAGGATTAATTGGTTTTCCTAACGTAGGGAAATCGACTCTATTATCTGTTATAACCAATGCTTCGCCTAAAATAGCAAATTATCATTTTACTACTATCAATCCTAATTTAGGCGTTGTACATAATCAATATGGCAGGGATTTTGTTATAGCAGATATACCTGGATTGATTGAAGGAGCCCATGAAGGAATAGGATTAGGGCATGACTTTTTAAGGCATATTGAAAGAACTAAGGTTCTGGTTCATGTGGTAGACGCTGCAGCTCTTGAAGGACGAGACCCTATAGAAGATATTGAGAAAATTAATTATGAGTTGTCTGCATATAATGAAGAGCTGTCAAAGCGCCCTCAAATTATTGCTGCAAATAAGACAGACATTCCTGAGAGTGAAGAAAATGTATTAAAATTAAAAGAAAAATATGAATCTCAGGGCATAAAAGTGATTCCTATTTCTGCTGCGACAAAAAAAGGACTACAGCCACTGCTTATAGAGATACATAAACTGTTAGAGGAAGCAGATGCAGCACCAACTAAGTTCATGGAAGACTTCGAGTTCTTTGAAGAAAAAGAAGAGGATTATGAGCCATTTACTATAGAAAAAGCCGGAGAACACTATTATGTTGTTCAAGGGGTAGGTGTTGAGAAAATGATCGGATATACGAATTTAGAGTCTGAAAAAGGCTTTGCTTTCTTTCAAAAATACCTTCGAGAACATGGCATTATCGATGCCTTAGAAGAACAAGGCATTCAAGAAGGAGACACTGTAAAAATATACGATTTAGAATTTGAATACTATAAATAATATTATATAATAAAGCCGTATACATATGTCCGGCTTTATTGTTTCGAAGGAGGTAAATAGTATGCTTACAAGTAAACAACGGGCTTATCTTAGAAGTTTAGCCAATAGCATAGATCCTATTTTTCAAGTTGGAAAAGGGGGCGTAACACCCGATTTAACACAGGCGATTGATGATGCTTTAGAAAAAAGGGAACTTATAAAAATTAATGTTTTAAATAATTGCATGATGTCTCCTAGGGAAGTTTGTGATATACTTCATGAGAGAACCCATTCAGAACCCGTTCAGGTCATTGGAAAGAAAATTGTTTTATATAGACCGTCTAAAGAAAAACCGTCGATTGAATTGCCGAAATAATGTCTTAAGATTTAATCTACGAAAGGACAAGCACGATTATGAGGAATGTAATTGATCAAGTTCCTAAATCTCTAGCAATTATGGGAGGAACTTTCGATCCGATTCATTATGGACATTTAGTTACTGCTGAAGCTGTAAGATATGAATTCAATATAGATCAGGTATTGTTTATGCCTACAGGTCATCCACCTCACAAATCTGAAGAAAATATATCTCATAGCGAACACAGATATTTAATGAGTGTGCTGGCTACTGCCACTAATCCTCATTTTAACGTTTCGAGGCTGGAAATAGACCGTAAAGGCATTACCTATACGATCGATACGATTAAAGATCTCATTAAAATCTATGGAACGACTATAGAACTTTATTTTATTACCGGAGCAGATGCACTGAGCCATATTTTTACTTGGAAAGATGCAGAAGAGCTGCTTAAACTGTGTACCTTTGTTGCAGTAACGAGACCAGAATATCATAAAGAGGAGCTCATTGAAAGAATAGAGATTATTAGAAATTATTATCAGTCAAAGATTCATTTTTTGGAAGTTCCTGCTCTTTCAATTTCTTCTACTAATATTCGAGAGAGGGTAAAAAAAGGAATGCCAATAAAATACTTATTGCCCGAATCTGTTGAAAACTATATCTATAAGTTCAAATTGTATTCATAAGAGGGATGAAAAATGTTAAAATTTAGCGAGATGCAAGAAAAACTTCAATCTGCTCTTTCTCCTGGAAGATTTAATCATACTTTGGGAGTACTTGAAACAGCAATCCAGTTAGGGCATATATATAATATAGATGAAGAAAAAGTGAAAGTTTCGGCGCTTCTTCACGATTGTGCAAAAGATATCCCGAATACTCTAAAACTTCGTCTATGTAAAGAATTTCATATACCGATGGATGAAGTCCTATTGGAGGATATTGAATTAAGTCATAGTTTTTTAGGAGCAGAAATAGCGAAAAGAGAGTATGGCGTAAAGGATGAAGAGATCCTCAATGCAATCAAGTACCATACAACCGGCAGAGCTGACATGTCTGTACTGGAAAAAGTCATATATTTGGCAGATTATATAGAACCTAATCGCACACCGTTTAAAGGGTTAGAAGAGGTAAGACGATATGTTACAAATGATTTAGACAAAGCAATGGAAATAGCTTTAAGAAATACTATTGAATATCTTGCAAAAAACGATAGAACCATACATCCATTAACGAAAGAAGCACTGGAGTTTATTAATTCTAAAAAGGAGGACTAATATTGAATCAATTGGAACAATCAAGAGAGATTATTAAGATTGCATATCATGCATTGGAAGATAAAAAAGGAGAGGACATAAAAGTCTTAGATATACACGAAGTATCTGTAATTGCAGATTATTTTATTATTGCGTCCGGTAAGAATGTTAATCAGGTGCAAGCTATGGCAGAAGCAGTAGAAGAAGAATTGTTAAAGAATAATTTTAAATTGATTCAAAAAGAAGGGTATCATTCATCTGGGTGGATATTATTAGATTTTGGCTCGGTAGTGATCCATGTTTTCGATAAAGAAGTAAGAGACTTTTACTGCCTTGAAAGATTATGGAGAGATGCTCCTACAATTTCTTTAGATACATTATAAACGCTCGACTAATCGTCGAGCGTTATCTTTTTTGCATATATTTTGTGAATCTAAGTCTGTTCTTTGACATATAGTAACGTCTTCGCTTTTGTCTTCTTGATAAATTAATCATCACAACTAAAACACCAAATAGAAGAAAGAGAATCAATATAGTAGAAATAACCATAATAAACATACGAAGATATTTATTAGAGGTTTCATATTTAAACATTTTTTCTTCAACCTTAGTTGAAAAAACAGGTTGAAGCATTTCTATACTATCTCCAGTTACCAGATTAACTTGCCCGATCATTTTATTTTGAAGAATTAAATCCATTGTGCCCGCCACTTGGTTTTTCTCAATAGGGGTGGTTAATTCTTCCGGAATGGATATTTTTTTAATGATATTCTCCTTTGATATACCTTTTGGGATCAGACATGCAAAATCCTCTTGGGCGTATACTTCAATGCTGCCTTGATATTCTTTTTTATCATTTATAATCGACACCACCGGTACACTCACAACCGGAGTTTTTTTATTTAATATTGTAACCACTTCAAAATTATCAAATCCATAATCCAATAAGGTTCTGGTATCATCATACATAGCCTGCTTTTCAGACTTTAATACTACAACAATCAGTTCAATACCATTTCTTTTTGCATAAGTCACTAAAGTATGGCTTGCTTCGTTTGTAAATCCTGTTTTTCCTCCTATACAGCCTTCATAATATGAATTAGGATAGGCCTTTTTATTGAAAAGCCTATGCTGATGGGCTAAATATCTTGGTTCATCTACAAGATTGGTAGGAGCTATTGTATATGTAGTAGTTCCAACGACCTCGCGAAATGAATCATATTTAAGTGCTTCTCTTGCAATAAGAGCCATATCGTATGCAGTGGTGTAGTGGTTTTCGTCATGGAGACCGTGAGGATTTACAAAGTTTGTATTATAAGCACCTATTTCCTTTGCCCTTATAGTCATATGTTCCGCAAATTGCTCAATAGATCCGTCAATATATTCTGCTATTCCATTGGAGACTTCATTTGCAGACATAAGAAGCATTCCATGCAAAGCATCTCTTAAAGTAATTTGTTCCCCTTCCCTCATTCCTATATGACTGCTTCCAAACTCTATATTGTACACTGCATTATGGGAAAAAGTAATAATATCTTCTAAATTCCCATTTTCAACTGCCAATAATGCAGTCATAATTTTTGTTATGCTGGCGGGAAATTGTCTTTTGTGAATATTTTTCTCATACAAAACAGCACCAGTTTTAGCATCCATTAAAATTGCAGAATCCGATTGAATAATTGGCTCATTTTGGGCAAATATTTTAGATGGCATATAATTTACAAAAGATACCACAAAAATCAAAATCACTAATAACGATATTTTTCTGCCCAGAAAGTGGGAAGAATACATTATCAAACTCCTCTCATTATAGTATCAGTTTTCAGTATAACAAAAAAAATATATTTAGGCAAAGGAAATAATTCATTTTAGCATTATTAAAGTTATTAGAAGGAGGTATATATGAATAAGAAATTTATACTTTATGCAAGCATTATAATAGTATTTACAATATGTGGAACATTATACATTGATAAAAAATTTGAAGAAGAAATCTTGCCGGATGAAGTACAGATGCTGGAATCAAATATAGAATTAGAGGAGGAGCATCCTATTCAAGCAATGTCCGAAACTATTGAACTACAAGAAACAGAAGAGGAAGAAGAAACTAAGCCTTTGTTTTGCACTGTATATATTTGCGGAGCTGTAAACAATCCTAATGTGTATACCTTAGATGAAGGAAGCCGTATCATCGATGTTTTGAATATGGCAGGAGGGGCTTTAGAGGATGCAGACTTAAATCAATTAAATTTAGCCGAGAAAATCTATGACTCGCAAAAAATTTATGTGCCAAAAAAGGGAGAAGAAATTGACAAATCACCTTTAAAAGTAGAAAATAGAGAGGGAAAGGCGTCTACAGTGGAGAGCTCAAATGGTCTAATAAATATTAATACTGCTTCAGCAGAGCAGCTGCAGACCTTGCCAGGAATTGGTACTGTAATTGCTCAGAATATTATAGAATATCGCGAAAGCCATGGTTCTTTTTCGTCTATCGAAGAAATCCAGAATGTATCAAGAATTGGGCAAAAAACTTTCCAAAAGATAAAAGACAAAATTACTGTACGATAGGGAGGATATTATGGGAAATAAGGTTCTTGTTGTTGATGATGAAAAATTGATTGTCAAAGGGATTAAGTTCAGTTTAGAGCAAGACAATTTAGTTGTAGATGCTGCATACGATGGGGAAGAAGCGCTGGAAATGGCTAAGAGCAATCAGTATGATTTGATTATTCTGGATGTGATGCTTCCAAAAATTGATGGTTTAAATGTATGTCAACAAATTCGTGAGTTTTCCGATGTGCCCATAATTATGCTTACTGCCAAAGGAGAGGATATGGATAAAATTATGGGACTTGAATATGGTGCTGACGATTATTTGACAAAACCTTTTAATATATTGGAGCTTAAGGCGAGAATAAAAGCTATCTTAAGAAGAGTGACCCATGTAGAAAATGTAAGTGACAAGAAAAAAATAAAAACAAATGGCTTAGAGATGGAGATTAGCAGCAGAAGGGTCTTTGTCGGAGGAAAAGAAGTGAACTTAACGGCAAAGGAATTTGATATGCTGGAATTATTTGCGTCTAATCCTGGAAAAGTATACAGCAGAGAAAGTCTATTGGATACTATATGGGGATATGATTATCCGGGGGATGTTAGAACCGTTGATGTTCATGTGAGAAGACTTCGAGAAAAAATAGAGAAAAATCCCAGCCAGCCGGAATTTATTCACACGAAATGGGGGGTTGGTTATTATTTTAAAGATTGAGATTAAGCAATTTCACAGCTTGCGATGGAAAATACTATTTATTTTTATGTTGATTAGTTTTTTGCCTTTAATGCTTTTTTCTATGACCTTATATAAAAGGCTGGAAAATCACTATATTGAAGAACGAAAAGCAGAATTACTCAGACAAGCTAATGTAACAGCAGGTCATATAGCTATAGGCAAATACTTATTAGACGATACTAAAAAAGAACTGTTTTCCTACGAAATGGAACAAACCAGCAAGGAAATTGAAGCTAGGGTCATCGTTGTAGATGCACAGGGATTTGAGGCGTACGATTCTAATCGAATAGACCAAACTCCTGAAAACAAAAAAACTCATGTATATAAAGAGATCCTTCAGGCACTTCAAGGGAATGACAAAGCAGAAAAACAAAGCAATAATATCATTAATGCGGCGGCTTCTATTGTAGATGAAAATAAAATAGTAGGGGCTGTAATGATTTCTGCTCCAATAGATGATATGGTTAATAAAACCTTGAATACTATCAGAAGGCAACTGTACCTATTAACGATCTTAGTGAGTTTGATTACTGGTATTTTAGCTTTTTTTGCTTCAGGAATTATAACCAATCCTTTAAAAAGAATGCTTAAAGTTATTCAAAAAATAACGGATGGACATTTAGATCAAAAGATTGAAATTAAGGGAAGAGATGAATTAGCTGAATTAGGGAATGCTTTTAATCACATGACACAGCAAATTTTAAAAATGGATCAATCCAGGCAAGAATTTGTTTCGAATGTTTCTCATGAATTAAAAACACCTTTAAGTTCTATTAAAGTTTTAAGTGAATCTTTATTATTTCAAGAAGATGTGCCAGTAGAAATGTATAAAGAATTTTTTAAGGATATTAATTCAGAAGTAGACAGGTTGACTGCTATTATAAATGACCTTCTGTTCTTAGTAAAATTGGATCAGAAAGAAGTACCGTTAACAATCAAAAATGCAAATTTAAATACGCTTATTCAAGAAATATTAAAACGTCTTCATCCTCTTGCCAATAAGAAAAATATTGAATTAATATATGAAAGCTTTAGAGATGTATACGCAGAAGTAGATGAAATGAAACTTACTTTAGCGATATCCAATTTGGTTGAAAATGGAATCAAGTATACTCCTGAGGACGGAATTGTAAGAGTGACAGTGGATGCCGATCATCAAAATGCATTTATTAAGGTTATGGATACCGGAATAGGAATTCCTGAGGAAGAACAGGATAAAATTTTTCAACGTTTTTATCGGGTAGATAAAACCAGAGATAGAGAAACGGGGGGAACTGGACTGGGATTATCGATTACTTATCGAACCGTTCTACTGCATCAAGGAAGTATCAAAGTTAACAGTAAAGAAGGAGAAGGTTCTGAATTTATTGTAAGAATACCTCTAAAACAAAGTTCATAGTTTTGTAATATCTATTTGTTATGATTGTAAAGATATTGGTTTATAATGAATGAAACTGTACAAGGTACTTTTATAACTATGCATGCATGAAAATTGATACTCATTAGAGGTGATAGAATGAAATTGAAGAAGAAGATAATATTAGGATTTACTGTTCTAGCTTTTTTTATACTGCTGATTTCCTTGGTAAGCTGTAGAATGGCAAGCAATAACGTGAATAATGCTGAAGGTACAGAGTTGACATTATACTTTATTAATAGCAATAAATCTCAGCTGGTCGAAGAAAGACGAGTGGTACAACTGGAAAGTAAAGAAGACTTAATTAAGTATTCTATTGAAGAATTAAAAAAGATTCCTAAAACAGTAGGTCTTCAGCCTCCTATTCCGCAAGATATACAGATTAAGAGTATGGTATTGGAGAAAGATATTCTTGAGATTGATATTTCTTCTCAATATAATAATTTATCTGCTCAAGACCAAGTTTTACTTCGAGCTGCTTTGGTCAAAACATTGACAGAATTTGATTTTATTAATCAAGTAGAGATTGCCATTGAGGGAGAGCCGCTGGTTGGTACCGATGGAAAACCGATTGGACCAATGTCTCAAGAGGATATTGTATTGGAGCCATCCACTGTTCTAAGTACATCCAATCTGCAGACGGTTGAATTATATTTTTCTGACAAAAATGCTGAAAAATTAGTTGCAGAAGAAAGAACCATAGAAGTTAATCCCAACGTTCCTTTAGAAAAATATATTGTTGAGCAATTGATTAAGGGGCCCGAAAGCACTAACTTATTGCCAACAGTTCCTGCAGAAACAACTATTAAAGATATTGAAACCAAAGACGGTATTTGCTATGTGGATTTAAGCAATGAATTTAGAACAAAACATAGCGGAGGCTCTACCGGAGAAACCTTTACAATTTATTCTATTGTAAATTCTCTTACTGAGCTTCCAAATATCAAAAAAGTACAGTTTTTAATTGAAGGAGAAAAACAGCAAGAATATAAGGGTCATTATGATTTTAGCGGTCCTTTCGAGAGAGATGAAAGTTTAATTAACTAATGATATGATGGAGGATAAAAATGAGGCGTCCGCTCATTTGGATGTTTTTTATCTATTTGTTAGGTATTTTAGGGGGACAGTATTGCTTGACTGCAAGCAGTACTGTTCTCTTTTTGTTTTTTTCTTTCAGTATCATTATATATTTATATAACAAATTTCAGTGGAATGGAATCCTTCTTTTTCCATTATTTTTGATGCTCGGATGTATTCGTATTGAGCAAAGCCTTTGTCCCACTGATTCCGTACTGGAATCTTTAATTCGAAACGATGGATCAGATCATAGAATTCAGATCGTCGGAACTATTGAGCGTATTGACTCTTTTAAAGAAGAACAAGTGACTTGCATTATTAAAACTAAAGAAATGAACTATATGGATCAAAGATTTATTAAGCCAATTAAAATGAAGGCATATATTAAATCCAGTGAAAAAATCGAATATGGAGATTTGATTTATGCAGAAGGGGAAATTTTAGTTTTTGAGCCCCGTAGAAATCCCGGGGGATGGAATGAAGCTTTATATATGAAGACAAGAGGAATAGAGTATAAATTCTTTGGAAATATACTCGGTACGCAACCATACAAAAGAAATGTCCTTTCAATTCTATTTAATGTAAAGGATCAATGGATAAAAATATATGATACACTGCTGCCTCCTAAGCAGTCGGCCATATTAAAAACCATGATTCTTGGAGACAAAAACGGACTGGATCAAGAGCAGAAATTAATGTATCAGCAAGCAGGTATTTCTCATATTTTAGCTATTTCTGGACTGCATATATCCATTATTGCAGTATTATTATGGTGGATATTTAATAGCCTGAAGATTTCCAATTCTATTAGTACATTTTCTATATTATCAATACTATGGATCTATTGTATTTTGACAGGATTAAGTGTATCTACAGTTAGAGCAGTATTAATGATTACAGTGGTATTATTAGGAAAAATTTTTAGAAGAACTCATGATATATATACGTCTATTACTTTAGCAGCTTTTATTATATTGATTCAACAACCCCTTTTTCTTTGGGATGCGGGCTTTCAACTATCCTTTGGAGCTGTCTTAGGATTGATTTTTCTAGGACCAGTATTTAACAAAATATTTTGGCTGCCTAAATTCATTCGAGAGGCACTGTCTCCAACTATGGCTGCAGGACTTGCAACTTTGCCCATAGTATCGTATCATTTTTATTATGTTTCAGTAATTGGATTTATATTGAATTTGCTCATCGTTCCACTGGCTGCTTTTGTTGTTTGGTTCGGATTTTTAGGTGGCATCTTAGGCTTTTTTTGGATCAGCGGTGCAAAATTCGCAGTCGGTATTGTATACTATATTTTGTGTTTTTATGAATGGATATCTAAGTTATTTATTCAGCTGCCGTTTGCTAACTTAATTACAGGGGTTCCTAGCATTTGGGAAATAGCAGGTTATTATATTGTTCTTTCAATTCTTGTTTTTTATTGCTCCTATAAAAGAATATATAATTTTGATTATAGATTATTGTATTGTATCCCAATCCTATGTATATTATTATGGATTACAGTTTTAGCTGCCCCCAAATCTTTTGAATTGACCGTTTTGGATGTGGGGCAGGGGGATGCTATAGCGATTCATACAAAAAATAATAAGCATTTCTTAATTGACGGGGGAGAAAAAGATGCACAGAGGGTTCTCATTCCTTATCTTCATTACAAAGGAGTTACCTCTTTAGATGCCATTTTCTTAACCCATCCTGACAAAGACCATCTCTTTGGTTTATTAGGGCTCCTTGAGCATATTAAAGTAAAAAAGATATTTGTTTCTGTAGAAGATGATGGTCGTGATGAAATCTACCATCAATTTATAACAAAGGCAAAGTATTTAGAAATTCCCTGCTATCTGTTGAAACAAGGAGATACAATTGCATTTGAAGATACCATTATAAACTGTCTTTATCCAAAGTCCAATGAAACAGAAATTGGTGAGGAAGACTGGAACAAGAGGTCAATGGTTCTTAGAGTCATGAACAAAGATGTTTCTTTTCTATTAACAGGAGATATAGAAGAAGAACAGGAAAATAATATATTTAACTTCTATAAGCCGATACAAATCGATTTTTTAAAGGCACCTCATCATGGGTCTAAAACTTCTTCAACGGAAGAATTCTTAAATTGGTGCAGACCTAAGAATGTTTTAATAAGCTGCGGAAAGAATAATAGATATGGCCATCCTCACGAAGAAGTATTAGACAGATATATTTCACATGGAATTTCTGTATCGACTACCGCAGAAAGTGGAGCAATTATTATAAAATCAAATGGAATCGATTACAAAATAAATACTATGATAGAAGAAAATAGGGGAAATGTATATGATACAGTTAAAAGAGCAACTCAAAAGAAATATTTTTCAGTCTGCCTACTTATTTTATGGGGAGGAGCAGTTTTTAAAAAAGCATTATTCAGAAGAAATACAGAAAAAATTAATCCCTTCCGAACTTCAGATGATGAATCTGACAGTTTTTGAAGGAAAAACGATTCCCAGCAGTCAGATCATCGAAAGTATGGAGATTCTTCCTTTTATGGGAGACAAAAGATTAATAATCGTCAAGAATTCAGAGCTCTTTACTTCAGGAAGAAAAAATGATACAGAGCTTATGTGTGAGTATATACCTAATATTCCCCCTACCAGCTGCATCATATTTGTAGAAGATACGGTGGATAAAAGAAATAAATTATTTAAATTGATGCATTCAAGAAAACTCACGGTGGAATGTGAGCCTCTTAAAGAGAATGACTTGCTAACATGGATTAAGAGAGAATTTAATAGAAAAGATAAAAGCATCGATAGCAAGACTGGAATTTATATGCTTCGTATCGTTGGCACATCAATGGTCAATCTTTCCAATGAAATTCAAAAACTCATTGATTATGTGGAAGAAAGAAGAGATATAACCCCTAAAGACATAGATGATATATGTATTAAATCTTTAGACGCCCATATATTTGATCTTGTTAAAGCGATGGGATATAAGAAAGTAGATCAGGCATTAGAAATTTATTCAAACCTTATTTTGATTAAAGAGCCGCCTATTAGAATTTTGTCCATGCTGACAAGACAAATACGATTAATTTTGCAAGTGAAACACCTTTATGAACAGGGATTAGCTTCGAAAGAAATTTCTGAAATATTAAAGCAGCCGTTTTTTGTGATCAATGATTGTTTAAAACAATCGCAGCTTTTTACGATGGAAAAATTAAAAGAAGCTATTGAAGAGTGTTTACAAACAGATATAGATGTGAAAACAGGCAAAATGGACGGAGAGTTGGCGGTTGAAATGTTTTTAATGAAAAATAGCAAATAGATACAAAAATGACCACTATGTAAGTGGTCATTTTAATTATGCTCCTATTTTATTTACAAGCTTAGCTAAGCTAGCTTTCTTTCTAGCAGCAGTATTTTTATGAAAAACACCTTTAGAAGCAGCCTTATCGATTTCAGCGGCAGCTCTTGATAAAGCGATTTTTGCATCTTCTAAGTTTCCATTTTCAACAGCTAATATAACTTTTTTCATAGCTGTTTTAACTTTGGATTTAATAATGCGATTTCTTAAAGTTTTTGTTTCGATAACTTTAATTCTCTTTTTTGCAGATTTAATATTTGCCATCTTGTCACCTCCTCATGACTGTATGATTGGACGAGACACATCTTTTATTTGGGGAATAATAGATGGATTATTCTATAATCAAACATAGTCTATTTTAATAGAAAATACTCAATAAGTCAATGAATATCTCAAAAAATACTGGAAAAAATATATTTAACCTGCATATCTAAGAATTACATATATATAATAGCCAAGATTTAAAAAAATATAAATCTTTTTACTAAAAAATTTACGAGGAGTTGGATATTATGCCCAAAGAAGATTTCCATTTTAGCGTACGTACCGATTTAGCTATAGAAACAAGAGAAATGGTAAGAAAAGATCAAGATGTGGAGGTTCCTGGAGTCAAAGTAACGGTTGAAGAGCAAAAAGACAAGCAAATTACTGTTACCTGGGTAGAAATTATGAATGAAGAAGGGGCAAGACAAATGGGAAAACCCATTGGAAATTATGTTACCGTAGAAAGTCCCCTTATGAAAGAAAATGATGTAGATGCCCACGAAGAAATTATACGAGTTCTCGCAAAACAATTGGTCAAAATCAAAGATTTGAAAGAAGATGCTGTCATATTAGTCGTAGGTTTGGGCAATTGGAATGTAACCCCCGATGCCCTGGGACCTAAAGTAGTTTCAAAAGTTATTGTAACGAGACACTTATTAGAGCATATACCGGATCAAATTGATGAATCCGTACGTCCCGTTAGTGCAATTGCTCCCGGAGTTATGGGACTCACGGGAATTGAAACCAGTGAAATTATAGAAGGTATTGTTGAAAAAGTAAAACCGGATTTGGTAATAGCGATTGATGCTCTTGCTTCAAGAAAAACCAATCGTGTGAATGCAACGATTCAAATTGCGGATACTGGTGTTCATCCCGGTTCCGGTGTTGGAAATAAACGAAGGGGATTAACTGAGGAAACTCTGGGAGTACCTGTGATTGCTATTGGAGTTCCCACTGTTGTAGACGCTGCAACTTTAGTCAATGATACAATAGATCACATAGTTGATGCGATGATTAATGAATCTACCAATAAGGAATCGGAGTTTTATAAAATGCTTCAACGTTTAAACGAACAAGAAAAATATCAATTAATTCGAGAAATATTAAATCCTTATGTAGGAGATTTATTTGTTACGCCTAAAGAAATTGATGCAGTAATCGATCGCCTCGCCTATATCATATCTAATGCAATCAATATTGCTTTCCATCCGGGCATAGATTTGCAAGACATCAACAGATATAAATAATGATTAATAATCATAATGCACCTTACATGATAATAAGATATATAAAGCAGATATACCTTAAGATAATCATGTAGGGGGCATTACATTGGTTAGAATTCATACAATTAGTCTAGGAAGAGTGAAGTCAAAAATTTATGCAATCTTGATTATTATATTTACCGTTTTAATTTTGTCTAAATTCATAGTACCCAGCAGCAGATCTGCAAAAAATAATTTAGAAAATGATGTACCTATATTTACTCAGCAGTTAGAAGAACATCAGCTTGATTCTGAGTTGTATAAAAAGGTATTAGTAGAGACGATTCCTTATGTAGACGGGCATTCAAAAGATGGACATACCGTCGATAACTTTTTTATAGGCATATTTGCCTTCATTACAGATATTCACTGGAACAATTTTACTACAGTATTAGAAGAAGTTATTCCTCTTGCAAGATATATGAACAATAATGTCGTTCAATATACGCAGAATGTAATCGAAGTCGATGGTGTGTTCAATGAATATACGGGAAATAAAGAAGTGATACAACAGAATGATGAAGATTATTATCAAATAGAGGCAGAAGACGAGGATACTTTTGAAGATCCTTTTGCATCCAGTCAAATAAGATACACTAAGACACAGCTTAGGAGTATAGATTTCTTACAGAGGAATTTATATAATTTCGAAGGTGATTTAAAATTAACTTATGCTGATATTCCGGCTGTAGATCTTATTAATAGAGATATCTCTTTAAAGAAACAATCCAATAAACCACAAATTCTTATCTTTCACACTCATTCTCAAGAACATTTTGCTGACAGCGATCCGAATCAATTAGATGACGGTGTTATTGGACTGGGGGAAACCCTTGCGAAAATCCTCCATGAAGAATACGGCATAGGGGTTTTACACAATAAAGGACAATATGATGTTGTCCAAGGAAAACTCATGCGTGATGGAAGCTATGAAAGAATGGAACCGGCAATCCGAAAAATTTTACAGCAGAATCCATCTATAGAAGTAATTATTGATTTACATAGGGATGGCATTGAGAAAGGAAAATTAGTTACCAAAGTCAATGGGAAACCTACAGCAAAAATTATGCTTGTAAACGGAATCTGTAAAACGATGAAAAATGGTAAATTAACCGATCTAACCAGTTTACCGAATCCGTATCTGAAAGATAATTTAGCATTCAGTCTGCAGATGCAGCTTAAGGCGAATGAGCTCTATCCGGGTCTTATGAGGAAAATATATATTAAACCCTATAGATACAGCCTTCATATGCTTCCAAAGTCATTGCTGGTCGAAGTAGGAGCGAATACGAACACTGTAGAAGAAGCTAGAAACGCTATGGCTCCTCTAGCCAAAATTCTTTGTGAAGTTTTAAAGGTAAAATAACAGGTATTGAGGGTTGAGATTCCATGTGTTATAATATATCGACGTATAGATGCGCAATACCATGAAACCAACTGTAAATAACGGTTGGTTTTATTAGATATATGCACAAAAGATTTTAACGATTTAAGGAGGAAGCACTAGACATGTCCCTTTCAAAGCAAGAGAAAACTCGAAATTTTTGTATTATAGCGCACATAGATCATGGGAAATCAACTTTAGCCGACCGTATGATTCAAAAAACCGGTTTATTGACAGAAAGAGAAATGCAGGAACAGGTTTTAGATAATATGGACCTGGAAAGAGAACGAGGCATAACCATTAAAGCTCAAGCTGTTCGACTGGTATACAAAGCAGATGATGGAGAAGAATATATTTTTAATTTGATTGATACTCCAGGTCATGTTGACTTCAATTATGAGGTTTCTAGAAGCCTCGCTGCCTGTGAAGGGGCAATTTTAGTTGTCGATGCAGCCCAAGGAATAGAAGCTCAGACTCTAGCCAATGTATATTTGGCGATAGAACATAATTTAGAGATTATACCAGTAATCAATAAAATTGATTTGCCTAGTGCAAATCCTTCCCATGTTATAAAAGAAATTGAAGATATTATAGGAATTCCTGCAGAAGATGCCCCCCTAATTTCAGCAAAAGCCGGAATCAATATCGAAGAAGTATTAGAAAAGGTTGTTCGTGACATACCAAGTCCTACAGGAGAAGCTGATGCACCTCTAAAAGCGCTTATATTTGATTCTATCTATGATCCTTATAAAGGAGCAATAGCTTTTTGCAGAATAAAAGAAGGTACCATCAAAAAAGGCATGAGAATTAAAATGATGGCAACTGGAAAAGAATTTGATGTCACTGAAATAGGCTTCTTTGGTCCAGGCCGTTTTATAATGACGGATGAATTAAGTGCAGGGGATGTAGGCTATATAGCAGCCAGTATAAAGAATGTTAAAGATACTAAAGTAGGGGATACCATTACGGATGCCAATAACCCTGCGGATGCACCTCTTCCTGGGTATAAGAAAGTCAATCCAATGGTATATTGCGGAATGTATCCTGCAGATGGCTCCAAATATGAGGATTTAAGAGATGCTCTTGAAAAGCTTCAACTAAACGATGCCGCATTGGTATATGAACCTGAAAACTCAATAGCATTAGGTTTTGGCTTCAGATGTGGATTCTTGGGGTTACTCCATCTGGAAATCATTCAAGAACGTTTGGAAAGAGAATACAACTTAGATTTAGTTACTACCGCCCCCAGTGTTATTTATAAAGTCTATAAAACCAATGGAGAGGTCATCGAGTTGTCTAATCCTGCAGATCTTCCTGATCCATCAGAGATAGACCATATGGAAGAACCTATTGTAAAGGCAGAAATCATTGTACCTACAGACTACATAGGAGCGATCATGGAGCTATGCCAGGAACGCCGGGGAGAGTATTTAGGAATGGATTATCTTGAAGAAACCCGGGCAGTACTAACGTATCATCTTCCACTTAATGAAATCATATACGACTTTTTTGATGCTTTAAAATCCAGAACAAGAGGATATGCTTCTTTTGATTATGAATTAATAGGATACCAGGAATCCGATCTGGTTAAGCTTGATATTCTGGTTAACAGGGAATTGGTAGATGCTCTTAGCTTTATTGTACATAGTGATAAAGCATATGAGAGAGGAAGAAAAATTGCTGAAAAATTAAAAGAAGAAATCCCAAGACATTTATTTGAAATTCCTATACAAGCTGCCATAGGAAATAAAATCATTGCCCGTGAGACCATTAGTGCTATGAGAAAAGACGTACTTGCTAAATGTTATGGCGGAGATATTACCCGTAAAAGAAAGCTTTTAGAAAAACAAAAAGAAGGAAAGAAAAGAATGCGTCAAGTTGGAAATGTAGAAGTTCCTCAATCTGCATTTATGAGCGTATTAAAATTGGAGTAAAAAGATGGACAATCAAATCGGTTTATACATTCACATACCATTTTGCCAATCGAAATGTTATTATTGTGATTTTGCATCTTATGCCAATAAAAATGAGCAAATGGCTTCATATGTATCAGCATTAAAAGAAGAAATCAATCAATACGGAATATTGTTGCAGAATCACCAGATAAACACCATATTTATTGGGGGAGGAACTCCTACTGTTCTTTCCCCTCATTTGTTGCGTACAATTTTACAGAGTTTATTTCATAATTTTAATATAAAAAGCGAAGCAGAAATTACAATAGAAAGCAATCCGGGAACATTGGATTTAGAGAAACTTCAGCTCTTGAAAGAATGCCATGTTAATAGATTGAGCATAGGTCTTCAGGCCTATCAAAATAGTTTCCTGAAAGATTTAGGAAGAATCCATACCGTAGAAGAGTTTGTCCAAAACTATTATTTAGCTAGAAGCCTTGGTTTTAACAATATCAATATTGATTTAATGTTTTCCCTGCCCAATCAAACTTTAGAGGACTGGATGGATACTTTAAAAAATGTTACGCTCTTAAATGCGGAACATATTTCATGCTACAGTTTAACCATCGAAGAAGATACACCCTTTGGACAATGGGAAGCAGAAGGAAGAATTAAACTCAATGATGCTGAAGCAGATCGAGCAATGTACCATTATGCCGGATGGTATTTAAATAAAATGGGATATAAACAATATGAAATCTCTAATTTTTCTAAGGCCGGATTTTCGAGTCAACATAATTTAGTTTATTGGACATACAAACCCTATATTGGAATGGGATTAGGGGCACATTCATTTTATAATGGAGAGCGCTATCACAACACTTATAATCTAGATCAATATATTAAGTTAAGCGGAAGCATTGCAGATTTAAAAGAGGACGCAGAAAATATTTCTCTTCCCATGCAGTATGCAGAGTATATGTTTTTAGGGCTAAGGCTGTTAGAAGGCATATCGGTCGAACAATTTAATCATACATTTCAAGTATCTTTTGAGAAACTCTTTGGGAAAAAGATTGAAAAATTAGTAAAGTTAGGGCTTGTCGAAAATAATAAGAATATTATCAGGCTCACGCCTAAAGGCTTAGATGTATCCAATACTGTTTTTGCAGAATTTCTACCTGAATAATGAATAAATATCTTGACAAATCATTTCTAAGATGGTATTTTAAATTTGAAGTTAGCACTCACAATAATTGAGTGCTAACAAATCAGGGGGAATGATAATATGATCTTAGACGACAGAAAAATAAAAATACTTTATGCGATTATTAAAGATTATATTCTTACAGGCGAACCTGTAGGCTCTAGAACCATTTCTAAAAAATATGAATTGGGAGTAAGTTCAGCCACGATTAGAAATGAAATGTCTGATCTGGAAGAATGGGGATTTATTATTCAGCCCCATACATCGGCAGGGCGTATTCCTTCGGATAAAGGATATCGTTTGTATGTGGATCAATTAATGGAACATAAAGCCATTAATCGAAATAATATACAAATGATTGAGAAATTACTTCAGCAAAAAGTGGATCAAATCGATACACTAATGAAAGAAGTAGCAAAATTACTATCTTTATATACAAATTATACTTCTATAGTCTCTTCCCCGGTAATTCATAAAACTAAGATAAAGCATATGCAGCTTATTCCTTTAGATACGCATTCAATTATTCTTATGCTTGTGACAGACGCCAATCTTGTAACCAATAACATCATTAAGATGGATATCCCGGCAGATCAAAATACGCTGAACAAGTTATCTGCAATGCTTAATGAATCCCTAAAAGGATTGACGATGGAGCAAATTAATCTTCCTTTAATCCAGGAATTAAAGGTGAAGATGGGCATCTATGGAGAAATTGTAAACCCAATACTTGATGCAGTTGCTAAGACAATTCAAACAAAGATTACCCCCGAAGTTTATTTAAGCGGCACTATGAATATGCTGGACTTTCCTGAATTTAGTGATATTGTTAAGGCAAAGCAGCTTTTTCATACATTAGAAGAAAAAGAAGTATTGATGTCCATTTTATCAAAAAATGCATCCAATGGTATCAATATAACTATTGGAGAAGAAAATGAAATAGAAGAAATCAAAAATTGCAGTTTGATTACTGCTTCCTATGAAATAGGCGGCAGAAAAGTAGGAACCATTGGTATTATTGGACCTACGAGAATGGAATATGACAAAGTTGTATCTTTATTATCATATATATCAAGCAATATGGATAAATTGCTGGAGAAAAATTCTGATGGATAAAATATAAAGAAAAGGGTGGGGCAAGTGGAGCAAGATAAAACTCTTAATAACGAAGTTGACAACGAAATCCTGGATAGTGCAGAAATCGAAGCAAACCAAGAAGAGAAAAGTACAAAAGAAGAAAATACAGACGCAGAGCTTACCTCTCAAAATGTAGAAGAAATACAAAATAAATTGAAGGAAAAAGAAAAGGAATGTGATGAATTAAAAGACCGTCTTCAAAGAACAATGGCGGAGTTTGATAACTTCCGCAAACGAACAACAAAAGAAAAAGCAGTGCTTTATGAAGATGGCATACGCAATACGATTGAGCAAATACTTCCTGTAATTGATAATTTTGAACGTGCCTTAGGTACTGCCCAAAAAGACGAACAATCCAATTCTTTCTTGCAAGGAATGGAAATGATTTATAGACAATTTAAAGATATCTTAAATTCAATGGGAGTAGAAGAAATAAAAGCTGTTGGCGAAACCTTTGATCCTAACCTCCATAATGCAGTAACTCATGTTGAAGATGAAGCGTTTGGAGAAAATGAAATTGTAGAAGAGTTTCAAAAAGGATATATCTTTAAAGATAAAGTCATTAGATACAGTATGGTCAAAGTAGCAAACTAATAAAGAATCATAAGGAGGATAAATAAATTATGGGAAAAATAATCGGTATCGATTTAGGAACAACCAATTCTTGTGTTGCTGTAATGGAAGGTGGTAAACCTGTTGTTATTCCAAATTCAGAAGGAGCAAGAACAACCCCTTCTATCGTTGCATTTACTAAAACAGGGGAAAGATTAATCGGAGAAACTGCAAAACGCCAAGCGGTAACTAACCCTGATAAAACAGTAATTTCTATAAAAAGACATATGGGAAGCGACTATAAAGTAAAGATTGATGATAAAGCTTTTAGTCCCCAAGAAATTTCTGCAATGATTTTACAAAAATTAAAAGCAGATGCAGAAGCGTACTTAGGCGAAACTGTAACCGAAGCAGTTATTACTGTTCCTGCGTATTTTTCTGACAGTCAAAGACAAGCAACAAAGGATGCAGGTAAAATTGCAGGTTTAGATGTTAAGAGAATTATCAACGAGCCTACAGCAGCAGCCTTGGCTTATGGACTTGAAAACGAAAAAGAACAAAAAATTATGGTATACGATTTAGGAGGAGGAACTTTTGACGTTTCCATTATAGAAATCGGTGATGGCGTTATAGAAGTGCTTGCAACCAATGGAGATAACCGTTTAGGTGGAGACGATTTTGATGATAGAATTATAAAATATTTGGTAGAAGAGTTCAAAAAAGTTGAAGGAATAGATCTTAGTCAAGACAAGATGGCAATGCAGAGACTTAAAGAAGCTGCTGAAAAAGCAAAAAAAGAACTTTCTACTGTAACCACTACAAATATTAATTTACCGTTTATTACCGCAAATCAAGAAGGCCCTAAGCATTTAGATATGAACTTGACACGAGCAAAATTTGACGAATTGACTGCTGATTTAGTTGAAAGAACTATGAATCCTGTAAGAACAGCTTTATCAGATGCAGGGTTAAATCCATCTGAATTAGACAAAGTATTATTGGTTGGGGGATCAACCCGTATTCCTGCAGTTCAAGACGCAGTTAAGAAACTTACTGGAAAAGAACCTTTTAAAGGAATTAATCCTGATGAATGTGTAGCAATCGGTGCATCCATTCAAGGTGGAAAATTAGCAGGAGATGCTGGTGCAGGAGATATTCTTCTTCTTGATGTAACACCACTTTCTCTTGGAATTGAAACTTTAGGTGGCGTTGCAACAAAATTAATTGAAAGAAATACAACGATTCCTACAAGAAAAAGCCAAATCTTCTCAACCGCAGAAGATAATCAGACAGCTGTTGATATTCATGTTGTTCAAGGGGAACGTCCAATGGCGAGAGACAATAAGACTTTGGGACGTTTCAGACTCGACGGTATAGCTCCTGCTCCAAGAGGTATTCCACAAATTGAAGTTACCTTTGATATAGATGCTAACGGTATTGTAAATGTATCAGCTAAGGACCTGGGAACAGGTAAGGAACAACATATTACAATTACTGCAAGCACAAATTTAAGCGATGCAGAAATTGAAAAAGCAATTAAAGAAGCAGAGCAATATGCAGAACAAGACAAAAAGAGAAAAGAAGCAATTGATACCAAAAATGAAGCAGAATCCATGGTATTCCAAACAGAAAAGACACTTAAAGACCTTGGAGATAAGGTAGAAGCTGGAGACAAAACTAAAGTAGAAACTGAGCTTAATAAATTGAAAGATTTGTTAGCAAAAACCAATGTAGAAAATATGAGTGATGCTGAAGTAGCAGAGCTTAAAAAGGCAAAAGAAGATTTGACAAATGTATTCTATGAAATCTCCACCAAATTGTATCAACAGCAGGCTCCAGGGGCAGGTCCTAACCCAAATCCAGAAGGACAGGGTGCTGGCGGAGCAAATGATGATGTAGTGGATGCTGATTATAAAGAATTATAATAATTTTAAAAAGCCAAAGAGAACATCTTTGGCTTTTTCTAAGTACATTAAATATTAGATTGAAATTGATTTGATTTTAGTTAAGTATAACTATATAATAAAGTAATTAACTAAATGCAGTCGATGTAAAGCGTGTAGTTAGATTGGAAGGTGATTGAATTGGCAGAAAGGGATTATTATGAGATATTAGGCGTAGATAAAAATGCATCAGATGCCGATATCAAAAAAGCATATCGAAAATTAGCAAAAAAATACCATCCGGACATGAATCCTAATAATAAAGAAGCTGAACAAAAATTTAAAGAAGCAAGTGAAGCTTATGAGGTATTAAGTGATCCTCAAAAAAGGGCAAAATATGACCAATTTGGTCATGCTGCATTTGGAAATGGAGCCGGAGGCAGTGGCTTTGACGGATTTGGCGGTTTTGATATGGGAGATATCTTTGACAGCGTTTTTGGAGATATGTTTGGTGGAGGAATGGGCTCAAGAAGACGAAACGGTCCTGTAAAAGGCGCCGATGTCAGAGTAAGCGTTCAACTCTCTTTTAAAGACGCTGCTTTTGGGGTGGCAAAAGAAATAAATGTAGCTTTATGGGATTCTTGTGAAACTTGCCATGGAACCGGTGCAAAGCCAGGTACTCATCCTGAAACCTGTACCCGCTGCGGTGGAACCGGTCAGGTTAAATTTACACAGAATACTTTATTTGGTTCTATGACCAGCGTAAGGACTTGTGATGTATGCCACGGAGAGGGGAAAATTATAAAGGATCCTTGCAATACATGTAATGGAAAAGGAAAAGTAAGAAAAACAAAAACCATTCAAGTGGATATACCTGCCGGTATTGATCATGGACAAAGCATTCGAATTCAAGGAAAGGGAGAACCAGGAGAAAGAGGAGGCCCAAATGGAGACCTTCTAATTACTGTATATATACAAGAACATCCAATATTCGAAAGACGAGGATACGATGTATATTGTGAGATTCCCATTACCTTCGTTCAAGCTACTTTAGGGGCAGATCTGGTTGTACCCACATTGGACGGAAATGTACAATATACCATTAAAGAAGGTACCCAGACAGGAACAGTATTTCGTTTAAAAGGAAAAGGTATTCCAAACCTCAGAAATCCAAAAATTAGAGGAGATCAATATATTCAAGTTAAAATTGATGTTCCGACAAAACTCAATGAAAAACAAAAAGAATTATTAAGACAATTTGCAAGTATTAGTGGAGATGAAGTTCACCAAGGAAGGAAAGGGTTCTTTGAAAAAGTGAAAGATGCTTTTGGAGAAGCCTTTGGCAATTAAAATAAGGAGATGAACGATTTGAAATGGGTTCGACTAACGATTAGTACAAAAAGTGAAGCAGTAGAAGCAATATCTTATGCATTAACCAATATCGGTATACCAACCATAGAAATTGATGATCCCAACGATATTGCCCTTACCATGGAAAAAAAGAATAAAACCGATTGGGACTATATTGACGAAGAATTGCTTAAAAATAAAGATGCAGATGAGGTACACATCAAAGCATATTTACCGGAAGATACGCCTTACGAAGAAAAAATCATTCAAATTCAAAATAGTTTAAATCATATTAAACAGTTTTTAGACATAGGTAAAGGCACAGTCAAAACGGATATTTTACATGAAGAAGAATGGGCAAATTCATGGAAGAAGTACTATAAACCTCTTAAAATTGGAAAGAACATTCTTATAAAACCATCATGGGAAGAATATACGCCAAGGGATGATGATGAAGTTATCATTGAGATGGATCCGGGTATGGCCTTTGGTACTGGAACCCATGAAACAACTTCCATGTGTCTTGAGTTAATTGAAAAATATATTGCTAAAGGCGATGTTGTATTTGATATTGGGTGTGGAAGCGGAATATTAGGAATCGCTTCTGCTAAACTGGGAGCTTCTTCAGTAATAGGAGTAGATTTAGATGCAAATGCTGTTAAAGTTGCAAAAAATAATGTGAATTCAAATAATGTTCAGCATATAATGAAACTATACGAAGGAAATCTTCTCGATGTTATTGATCAAAAAGCGGATATTGTTGTTGCAAATATTATTGCTGATGTAATCATCGAACTTTCTCAGTCCGTTTTAGAATTTTTAAAGACTAATGGGTTATTTATTGCCTCAGGAATTATTAGAGAACGGCTCCAGGATGTTAAAGAAGCAATGGACAAAAATGGACTGGATATCATTGACCTATATGAGAAAGGCTCATGGTGCGCATTGGCAGCTAGAATGAAAGAGTGATGTCTTATGCCTAGATTTTTTGTAAATCCCGAACAAGTACAAGAAGATCATATAGTTATTTATGGGGATGACGTAAAACATATTTCAAAAGTATTGAGACTAAAAAGTGGAGATAAAATAACAATTTGTAATAGACAAGGGACGGACTATGAGTGTATAATAAAAACTATAAATAAAGAAAATATTTATGCAGAAATTCTTTCACATTATCTATCTGAGACAGAGCCCCGTGTAAACATTACACTCTTTCAAGCCCTAACTAAATCAGATAAGATGGATTTTATCATTCAAAAAGCTGTTGAAGTAGGTATTCATAAAATTGTACCTATGATTACTGAGAGAACAGTTATAAAAATAGAGGATGAGAAAAAGCAGTCCACTAAATTAACAAGATGGCAGAAAATTTCAGAGTCAGCTGCTAAGCAAAGTCAAAGAGGAATTATACCTGAAGTTGGTTCAATTATTACTCTGCAAGAGGCTTTTAATGCATCTGAAAAAATGGACTTGAAAGTAATTGCTTACGAAAAGGAAAACCAGAATCAATTGCGAAATATATTAACAGGTTTTGAAGGCAAAACTGTTGGTATATTTATAGGTCCAGAAGGTGGATTTGAAGAAAGTGAAATAAATTTAGCAAAGCAAAGCGGATTAATCCCCATAACATTAGGTAAAAGAATTCTTCGCACTGAAACAGCTGGACTATTCCTTGTATCAATTATGATGTACGAAATGGGAGAGGTGTAAGAATGTCAAGTTTAAGATTTTTGGTGGTAGACGATGCAATATTTATGCGTACGGTGTTGAAAAAAATGCTTTCTGAAGAAGGCTTCGAGGTAGTAGGAGAAGCAGGAAATGGATTAGATGCCATTCAAATGGCAGAAAAACTTAAACCCGATATTGTTACTTTAGATATCACAATGCCTGAAATGGACGGTATTAGAGCTGTTCCTGAGATTTTAAAAGTAAGTCCCAATTCGAAGATTATTATGTGTTCTGCTTTAGGACAGCAGGCAATGGTTGTAGATGCTATCAAAAAAGGGGCAAAGGATTTTATTGTAAAGCCTTTTGAGAAGTCAAGAGTGCTCCAAGCGATTAACAATGTGGTGAAAAGGTAAAAAACTGGTAGGATATCCTGCCAGTTTTTTTCTGAAAATAAACTTATAGACGAATGATTGAATTAAACAGGTGATACGAATGAGAGAAATATATTTTGACAATGCTGCAACAACTAAACCTTCGCAAGAAGTTATAGAAGAAATGATCACGGTATTAAAGGACGATTATGGAAATCCTTCTTCTCTTCACGGAAAAGGATTTGAAGCTGAAAAATATATTAGAAATACCACGGAAATCCTTTCTTCATTATTAAAAGTTGAAAAAGATGAAATTATTTATACTTCCGGTGGAACAGAATCCAATAATTTAGCCATTCGTGGTACGGCATTCGCATATCATCGAATGGGTAAACATATTATTACAACTAACATAGAACATCCTTCTGTTTATCGTGTTTTTCAAGCTTTGGAGGAAGACGGATTTGAGGTGACTTATCTGTCTGTTGATCCAGCGGGTTATGTGGATGAAGATCAACTCAAGGAAGCCATTCGCAAAGACACGATCTTAGTAAGCATTATGCACGTCAATAATGAAATTGGAACAGTGCAGCCTATTGAAAAAATCGGGAAAATTATAAAAACTATCAATCCCAGTACTTTATTCCATGTAGATGGCATTCAATCCTTTGGGAAATTCATTATTCCCGTAAAAAGGTGGAATATCGATTTACTGAGTATAAGTGCTCATAAATTTTACGGTCCAAAAGGCATTGGTGTCCTTTATAAGAAAAAGGATGTAAGACTTAAGCCTTTAGTGTTTGGAGGAGACCAACAAAGAGGACTTCGATCCGGAACTGAGAATGTTCCGGGGATTGCAGGGTTAGGAATAGCTGCAAAGAATGCCTATAAAGAATTAGATGGCGTCACAAAACATTTATATGATTTAAAAAATGCTCTTTGGAAAGGTATAAGCGAAAATATTGAAGATGTTTATCTAAATGGACCCTCCATAGAAGAAGGATCACCCCATATCATCAATATTATGTTTAAAGACATTAGGGCAGAAGTTCTGCTTCATGCATTAGAAGCCAAAAAGATTTATGTTTCAACAGGATCAGCCTGTTCTTCCAATCATCCTCAGCCTAGCGACACTTTAAGATCAATCGGCCTCAAAGACGATGAAATACAAGGAGCACTGAGATTTAGTTTTTCAAAATACAATACAGAAGATGAAGTAGAAGCATGTGTACAAGCCTTAAAAGAAATAATACCTACACTTCGCAGATTCAAACGAGGAGGAAGCAAGAAATGAAAAATATTTTTCTTATAAAATATGGAGAAATTGCAATCAAGGGCAATAACAGATATTTGTTTGAAAACGCACTGCTCAAAAATATCAGGCTTAGCATTAAAGCGTTAGGAAATTTTCAGATTCAAAAAGAACAAGGCAGGATCTTAATAGAGCCAGAAGATGATCATATTGACACAGAAGAAATCGTTGACAAGTTAACAAAAGTATTTGGTGTTGTAGGGATCTGTATAGGCATCAAAAATGAAAAAACGGATATGGATGCTATAAGAGAAACAGCTCTTTATCATATGAAATCCGTATGTGAACACAATAATTACACTTTTAAGGTAGAAACAAGACGCTCAAATAAAAATTATCCGCTTAACTCCATGGAAATTTCTAAAGAAGTGGGAGCATATATTTTAACCCATATGGGAGATCAGCTTAAAGTTGATGTTCACAATCCTGAGATCAGACTGAATATTGAACTTAGAAATTCTCTATATGTATACTCCAAGGTAATTCCGGGACCCGGAGGAATGCCCTTAGGCACCAACGGAAAGGCAATGCTTCTTTTATCTGGAGGAATTGATAGTCCTGTAGCTGGATGGATGGTTGCAAAAAGAGGCGTAGAAATTGGGGGAGTGTATTTTGAAAGTCCTCCTTATACCAGTGAGAGAGCAAAACAAAAAGTCGTTGATTTGGCAAAGAAAATTGCAGCTTATACAGGCAGATTCAAGTTGTATATTGTTCCTTTTACTGATATACAAATGGAAATTTATCAGAAATGCCCTCATCAGCAATTAACAATCATTATGAGAAGAATTATGATGCGAATTGCAGAAAAAATTGCGAATGAAGAAAATGCACAAGCCCTTATTACCGGGGAAAGTATAGGACAAGTGGCAAGCCAGACCATTCAAAGCTTAGCTGTAACCAATGCAGTGGTATCATTGCCTGTTTTTAGGCCACTTATTGGATTCGATAAAGAAGATATTGTTTCCATTGCGAAGAAAATCGATACCTATGAGACGTCGATTCTTCCTTATGAAGATTGCTGTACAATTTTTGTACCTAAACATCCGGAAACAAAACCTAAACTGGAATATATTCAAAAATCAGAAGAAGCTCTAGAGACTATGGAAGATATGATCGAAGAAGCAATTAAGAACACAGAAACTATAATTTTGCATTAAAAATCCACTCTTAAGAGTGGATTGCTTATTGCTGTTCTATATAGTTTTGAATTTCTGCAATGACTTCTTCCGCCAGCTCATCGTTATGGATGTCTAATTTAAGAGGAGAACTTAAATCTAAGCTAAAGATCCCCATGATGGATTTTGCATCAACTTTATATCTCCCTGAAGACAAGTCAAAGTCACCATCATATCTTCCAATAATATTTACGAATTTTTTAACCTTTTCAATCGAATTTAAAGAAAGTGTAATTGATTTCATATTGTATACCTCCAAATTAAGAATATATGTTTATTAATTATTATCCTATTATCATAGTAATTCTATAACATATTTTTGTCAATTATCGAGAGTAACAATAAATCACAGATAAATAAGATTTAAGTTGTTTATTTAATGGAATGTTTTGGTATATCATAGATATCAAAGAATCATAATATTTATAACATGAGGTGAAGCAATGGCAAAGGCAGCTTTTTATACATTAGGATGTAAAGTCAATCAATATGAAACAGAAGCAATGATTGAACTGTTTAAGAACGATCATTACGATATTGTTTCTTTTGATGAATATGCAGACGTTTATGTCATTAATACATGTACTGTAACCAATCTGGGTGATAGAAAATCCAGGCAAATGATCAGAAGAGCCAAGAAGATTAATCCCAATTCAATTGTAGCTGTTGTGGGATGTTATGTTCAGACAGCTCCTGAGGAAGTTCAGGCGATTGAAGGGGTTAATATTATCGTTGGAACGGATCAGAGATCTAAAATTATTGAGTTAATTCGTAAATATGAAGAAGAACAAAATATGATTAGTGCAGTGGATAATATTATGAACGTAAAAACGTTTGAAGAATTATCGGTGCATCAATTGGAAGGAAGAACCCGTGCCTATTTAAAGATTCAAGAGGGCTGCAATCAATACTGTACTTATTGCATTATTCCTTATGCCAGAGGGCCTATTAGAAGCCGGCAACCGGAGAATATAATGAAAGAAGTACAAGGTTTGGTAAATAACGGCTTCAAAGAAATTGTGCTGACTGGAATACATGTCGCTTCATATGGAAAAGACTTAGAAGATATGGATTTACTAAAAATAATTGAAATGGTGCATACTATAGATGGATTAGAAAGGATTCGGCTAAGCTCCATTGAACCTTCTATTATTACTGAAGAATTTGTAAAAAGAATAAAAGGTCTTCCTAAAATATGTCCTCATTTTCATTTATCCTTACAAAGCGGATGTGATACCACTCTAAAAAGAATGAACAGAAAATACGATACCCAAAAATACAAAAAGGCAGTTGAGTTATTAAGAGAAAACATTGAAGATATTGCCTTTACCACAGATGTCATAGTTGGTTTTCCCGGAGAAACTGAAGAAGAATTTAAACAATCCTATGACTTTGTAAAGGAAATAGGATTTGCTCAAATTCATGTTTTTAAATATTCTCCAAGAAAAGGAACGCCCGCTGCCAAAATGCCCAATCAAATCAGCCCTGAAATTAAAGATGAAAGAAGTCATCAAATGATTCTTTTGGGAGAAGAAATGCAGAAAAGCTTTTTATCCAAACAAGTTGGAAAGACTTTAGAGGTTTTATTCGAGAACCCGGTAGACAATCAGAAAGATTCATATGAAGGATATACCCCCAATTATTTGAAAGTGACTGCATTTTCAAAAGAAAACATAGAAAATGAAATTCTTAAGGTAAAAATTAAAGAAGTTAAAAATGATACATTGATAGGGGATATTAATAGTTCTATTTAAATCCAGAAATAAAAATCAATTTTGATTTGCATAAAGAAATATTTTGTATTATCATATAGATATATTATAGAAAGTGACTGTGTAGATCGTCATCGTTTGACATTTGTCACCAGTCTATTTAAGAGAAAGGGCTTTATGTATCAATGTAAATTATTTTATTTAATCTTTCTCTATATTTTGTAATGTAGATATTATGGGAGAGTGAAATTATGAATCAATTTAATGAAACTGTTCAATTCAATGTAGATAAAGAAGATGTGAATGAAATACAAAATATTTTATTGAGTGTTTATGCAGCTTTAAAAGAAAAGGGCTATAATCCTGTTAATCAAATTGTGGGCTATATCTTATCAGGAGATCCAACTTATATCACAAGTTATAATAATGCAAGAAGCATGATTCGAAAGTTAGAAAGGGACGAATTGCTTGAAGAATTGGTAAAAAATTATCTTGAGCAAAAATAAGGAGTACTTGTTAAATGTACAAAAGAATAGGAATTTGTTTTCTGACTTTTCTGGCATGCTTGATTATGCCAATGAATTTATATGGAGCGGAAAATAAGATTATACTGTTAATTTCATCTCAGAGTTCGTGGAATGATTTGATTGACTCTCCATTAGTATCGTCATTGGTTTCAAAAAGTGTAGTAGGTTCTATGAACATCAGAACGAACCATAGAAATAGAGAAATTGAGTACTACGGTACAATCAATGCAGGAAGACGATGGAGTTATTACGAGATAAATGATATGGGGGCTGTAGAAAATGGATTGGGGGATTTGCTGAGCCAATCGAATTTTTCTACAGCCATTTTTTCTGATGATCCAGATACAAAAAAAATAATTGAAAATGCTTCTGGAGAAATTACATATGAAGCTAAGGATTTTATTGAATTATATTCAGAAGACAATGTAGACATTTTACAAAAGGCTGATATTATATTAATTGATATGGATTTGTATCATACAGTTGAAAATCAGAGTTTTTTACTGAATTTTATCAATCAGAATTCAGTGCAGCTTTACTTATTCTGCCCATATAATAGGGAAAACAGCTCGGATTTAACACCATTTTTATTTTATGATAGCAGAAATCCGCAGCCGGGACTAGTTAGTGCAGATACCACAAGAAGACTAGGAATCATCACAAGTTTGGATATTGCTCCGACAATACTTAATCAATTGGGAATTGATCATAATGGTATGTTTAGTAACGGGATAAAAATTCATCCTAATAACAATGCGTTTTCTGTAATGATGAGAGATTTAGAAAAAATCAGGAATATGAATTCATTACGTTCACCGGTCATTAAAAATTATACTTTATTGTTAATCCTGCTTATAATACTCTTTAGTTTCATTGATCGTATTGACAGGCTTCGAGTTAAAAAACTATATCATTCCATCCTATTATCAGTTTTGTGGAGCCCTGTTTTATTGATGATCCATTTTAACAATGTCCTCTTTATGATACTCAGTTATTTCATTGTTGTATCGAGTATTTTTTATATAGGTTTTCAAATATCCTCCTATAAAAAAGTTTTACAAGTGACATCTGGTACAATTTTAATTATACTAGCATTGGATACTCTATTTGGTTCTCCATTGATGAGAAATTCGATGCTAGGGTATGATCCTGTTATTGGTGCCAGATTTTATGGCATCGGAAATGAATATGCCGGAATTATAATAGGAAATCTATATTTATTTTTATATTCTGTTGGTGATTTCCGCAATTTTAAAACTGTTTCCATGAGTTTACAACTTTTTTTCATATTGTTATTAGGTATGTCTTTATGGGGAGCAAATTTTGGAGGAATGCTTGCCGCTTTATTTGGAATGCTTTTATTTTGTACCCATCACTACATGAATAAAAAGAAAAAATACATCAACTATTCAATTTTATTTGCTCTATTTTTATCTGGAGTCCTCTGGATTACAATAGACTATTATTTTATTGAAAAACAATCCCATTTAGGGCAGACAATATCACAATTTATAAACGGCAATTTTTATTATATTGTTGAAGTTTTAAAAAGAAAGCTTATTATGAATCTGCAGTTGATTAAGTATTCCATGTGGTCAAAGTTCTTATTAACGGCTTTGATTATCTTGGGGCTCTATTTCGATACCGATCATCCAATAATAAAAAAAGTAGGCCCTTCTTTTATCGGTGCTATGAGTGGAGCTGTTCTTTTTAACGATTCAGGCATAGTAATGAGTGCAACCTGCATGATATATCTTGTATTTCCGTATTTGTACGTATATAATCAGAATGAATAGTTGTGTATGTTGAGAGGAGACAAAAGTTTGCGAATTATGGGTATGGACTACGGTGAAAAGACCATTGGCATTGCAGTGAGTGATCCTTTTGGCTGGACAGCCCAAGGGGTAGAAATTATCCGTAGAAAAGATGAAAATAACCTTAAAGAAAGTATGGAGAGGATCAAGGTCTTAATTGATCAGTATAATGTCGAAAAAATCGTCCTCGGACTTCCTAAAAATATGAATAATACATTAGGTCCTCGAGCAGAAAAAACTCTGGCATTCAAGGAAAAGCTTGAAAAGCAGTTTTCTCTTGAAGTCATTTTATGGGATGAACGATTAAGTACCAAAGCAGCAGAAAACATCCTATTGGAAGCAGATATAAGCAGAAATAAAAGAAAAAAAGTAATTGATAAGATGGCTGCTGTTTATATATTGCAAGGATATTTGGATAGTAAAAATTAAGAATGGAGGATTATTATGAAAGAAATGAATAACACAATTTTTTTAACAGACGATGAAACAGGAGAAGAAGTAGAGTTTGAAATTATCGATGCCGTAGAAGAAGATGGAGCACGTTATATATTAGTGGTGCCAGTTGAGGAAGAAGGGGACGAAGATGAAGCCCTTATATTAAAAGATATCAGTGAAAATGATGACGAAGCGGTGTATCAACTGATTGACGATGAAGAGGAATTGGTTAGAGCAGCTCAATATTTCATAGACGCCGACAATGATTACGACATTGATTTTTAATGATATTGGATATCAATTGACAAAACCTGCTTTTGATAATATACTATTAATATTGGTTGCAGGATTGGCAATATTATGAAGAAGTAAATAATTCTTTTCATTGGAGGGGCCTGGATGAATATGAAGGGAATAGATTTTAAAGAGTTGTTAAAAGAAAAGGGATGTAAATTAACAACACAAAGGCGCGCTGTATTGGATATTTTAAATGAACACAGCGGAGAACATTTAAGTACTGAAGAAATATATGAATATGTAAGGAAGACTTGTCCGGAAATTGGGTTAGCAACGGTATATAGAACTGTGCAATTATTTGAAGAAATAAAAATTGTAGACAAATTAAATTTTGATGATGGATGCAGCAGATATGAGTTAAGTTCCAGTGAAGAGGACCATCATCACCATCATTTAATATGCGAGTCTTGCGGAAAAGTCATTGAGGTCGAAGAAGACCTTTTAGAAGGTTTGGAAGAACAGATAGAAAAAAATTATATCTTTAAGATCAGAAACCATAAAGTAAAATTTTATGGAATTTGTTCAAAATGTATGAAGCCTTCAGAATAATTACGAATCTCATAAATAAGATAATTTTTTTTGGCAAAAATATATAATAAACGATGATATGAATTATAAATAGAGTATATTGCCTATAAAATGCTAAATTTTTACATAAATTCAATGGAGGTGTAGTTTTGGCAACTAAGAAATCAAAATTAAAAATTATTCCATTAGGGGGGCTAGGGGAAATCGGTAAAAATATTACCGTTTTTGAATATAACGAAAATATTATTGTTATAGATTGCGGTTTGGCATTCCCTGAAGACGAAATGTTGGGGATTGATTTGGTAATACCGGACATAACCTATTTAAAAAAGAATGCTGAAAAAATAAAAGGTATGATTCTAACCCATGGACATGAAGACCACATAGGAGCACTGCCCTATTTTCTGAAAGAATTAAACGTTCCTATTTATGGAACAAAGCTGACAATCGGTTTGGTTGAGAATAAATTAAAAGAACATAATTTACTTCGTACTGTAAAAAGACATTGCGTATCTACCGGAGAGACAATCGATTTAGAGCCCTTTAAGATTGAGTTTATCAGAACCAATCATAGTATTTCTGATGCAGTGGCACTGGCAATACACACCCCGATAGGAGTTGTCATTCATTCAGGTGACTTTAAAGTGGATTATACGCCTATCAACGGAAATGCCATTGACTTGCAGCGTTTTGCAGTCTTAGGAAGTAAAGGGGTACTAGCATTACTTGCAGACAGTACCAATGCTGAAAGAAAAGGGTATACAATGTCTGAAAGAACGGTTGGGAACGCTTTAGAAGAAATTTTTGCTGAAGTAGACAATCACCGCATAATGGTAGCTACCTTTGCATCCAATGTGGATAGAGTTCAGCAAATCATTAATGCTGCATACAAACACGACAGAAAAGTTGCAGTGATTGGAAGAAGTATGGTGAATGTAGTAAAAACAGCCAGTGAGTTGGGCTATTTAGATATACCAGCGAATACGCTTATTGAACTCTCTGAGATCAAGAAATACAATGACGATCAAATTGTTATTATTATGACTGGAAGCCAGGGAGAACCTATGGCTGCATTATCTAGAATTGCGACCTCCGATCATAGACAATTGGAAGTTAAACCGGGGGATAAGATTATATTAAGTTCTTCTCCGATTCCTGGAAATGAAAAAACTGTTTCCAAGGTAATTAATGAGCTGTTCCGTAAAGGTGCCGATGTAGTTTATGAAGACGCCCATGTTTCAGGACATGCATGTCAAGAAGAATTAAAATTGCTTCACAGCTTAGTAAAACCTAAATTCTTCATTCCTGTCCATGGAGAATATAGACATTTGAAGCATCATGCCGAATTGGCTATGATGTTAGGTATGCCAAAGGAAAATATCCATATCCTTTCCAATGGAGATGTCCTGGAATTAACCAAGGATTCATCCAAGGTAACAGGAACCGTTCCGTCCGGACAAATTTTGGTAGACGGATTGGGAGTAGGGGACGTAGGCAACATTGTTCTACGTGATCGAAGACATTTATCCCAAGACGGATTATTGGTTGTAGTGGTTACTATAGATAAGGCATCCAATACGGTGATTTCTGGACCGGATATCATTTCCAGAGGCTTTGTTTATGTCAGAGAATCTGAAAATCTCATGGATGAAGCGAGAAATGTAGTAAAACAGTCTTTAAATCAGTGCGAACAAAGGCAAATTACAGAATGGTCACAAATAAAAAGTTTAATTAAAGATACACTTAGAGATTATTTGTGGCAGCAGACAAAGAGAAGTCCTATGATATTACCTATTATTATGGAGGTTTAATAAAAGTAGGGGGCTACGATAATGGCGAATGTTAATGAAGCAGTTCATATACTTATAAATGCAATACATGAAAGTGATCAATATAAGGCCTATAAAGACTTACAATCAAAATTAGAACAAGATGAAGAAGCAATGAAGAAATTAAATGAGTTTAGACGTCAAAGATTTAAGTTAGAAGCACAAAATTTAAATCACTCCACTCCTTCACATGAATATTTTAAAGTTTTACAAGATATGTATTCATCCTTGGTGATGGATTCAGATATTTCTTCTTTTATTCAAGCAGAAATTGATTTAAGTCAAATGATCCTTGAGATTTATAAGAATATTAGTGAGTCTATAGATTTTAATTTGGACTTTATAGATCCATATTAAAAATATATTTTTATTATAAGGATACATGATTACATGTGTCCTTTTTAAATATTCTTATAGCTTTAAGTTGATTAATGTAATAAATGTTGTATAATTATTATAGATTTAATCAGAATAGGGTGGAAAAATGAAAAAAGTACTTTTACATTTGACAAAAAGTATTATCAATCTATGTATTTTAGTATTAATCATCTTTTCTTGTGTCTTTATAGGTAATCTAGCTTTTAAATATGCTTATGATATTGCCCATCAACCATCTGCGCAATCGAAAAGTATCAAAGAAGTAGAAGTAACCATCCAAAAAGGTGCAACCACTAAGGAAATTGCCAAGCAACTGGAGGAAGAAGGGCTGGTTAAAAACGCCTTATGGTTTGAGTTAAAAAGCAGATATTTTAAGTATGATGGAAAGTTCAAAGAAGGAAATTTCCTCTTATCAACCAGTATGGATGAAGAAGAAATCATGAAGATACTGACATCTGAAGGAAGTAAGGTTGAAGGCATAAGATTTACCATACCTGAAGGTTATACGATTGAAAAAATTGCACAAAGATTAGAAGATGAAAACATTGTCAAGAAGGATGAGTTTATTGAGGCACTGAAAGAAACCCATTACGATTATGCCTTTTTCTCCATGATTCCCGAAAGAAACAATCGTTTAGAAGGTTATCTTTTCCCGGATACTTATGAGATTCGGAAAGATGGAGAAGCATCGGAAATTATTAGCAAAATGCTTAGAAGATTTGACGAAATTGTAAAACCGGAGTATTATGATAGAGCCGAAGAATTAGGCTATAGTATGGATCAAATCATAACTATTGCATCTATCATTGAGCAGGAAGCAAAATTAGACGAAGAACGCCCAAAAATCGCAGGCGTTATTTATAATCGGCTTGACAGCAATATGAATTTGCAGATGTGTTCTACGGTCATGTATGCTCTCGGAAAAAGAAAAGATCGTCTTCTTTATACAGATTTAGAAGTAGATTCACCATATAATACCTATCTATATAATGGGCTTCCTATAGGACCAATATGCAATCCAGGGGAAGCATCGATTAAAGCGGCGCTTTATCCAGAAGAACATGATTACTATTATTTTGTATTAAAGGATGAAGAAACCGGTGAACATGAATTTACTAAAACTGGAGAAGAGCATAATCTCGCGAAACAAAAATACAATCAAAAATTTTAGGGAAAACTGTTAAGACGAAAGAAAACTCTTTCGTCTTTAATGATTATAATAAAGGTGGAAGAAAATGAGTGAAATTAATTACGACTATATTAATACTTTTATTAGGGAAATGATTCCTAAGAAGGAAGGCATTTTAGGAGAAATAGAAACTGAAGCTTCGATATCGGATTTACCAATTATCCAAAAGGAAGTGGCAAGTCTTATATCTGTGCTTTTATCCATTAAAAAGCCGGAAAGAATATTGGAAATCGGTACGGCAGTTGGATATTCATCCATTTTAATGAGCAATTACCTGCAGCCTCAAGGGGAAATTATTACTATAGAAAGATATGATATTATGCAAAGGGCTGCAAAAGACAATTTTAAAAAATCAGGACTAGAAAAAGTAATAACGATGATCGAAAAAGATGCGGAAGAAGTACTGCCTGCTTTAGAAGGTTCTTTTGACGTAATTTTTATGGATGCCGCCAAAGGACAATACAATACATTTCTTCCTCATTGTATCAGATTATTAAAAGACGACGGTCTTCTAATTGCAGACAATGTGCTTCACAAAGGCATGATTGCCAAGTCAAGATATGATGTTCCCAGGCGACAGCGTACAATTCATAAAAGAATGCGTAATTTTTTATGGGAAATCATGCATCATCCTCAGTTAGACTCCTGTATACTTCCGATGGGAGATGGAGTGGCACTTTGTTACAAAAAAATCAGAAAGGACGAAAACAATGATTGATATACAAAAAAAGCCCGAATTACTCGCTCCTGCCGGCAGTTTAGATGTATTAAAAACCGCAATATCCTATGGAGCCGATGCAGTTTATATCGGGGGAGATCACTATGGTCTTAGAGCAAAAGCAATAAACTTTACCATGGAAGAAATGAAAGAAGGTATAGAATATGCTCATGCCCATAATGTCAATGTATATGTAACTTCTAATATAATAGCTCATAATCAGGATTTAATGGGTGCAGAGAATTATTTTAAGGAATTGGAAGCCATTGGTGCCGATGCACTGATTGTAGCGGATCCGGGAATTTTATCTCTGGCAAAACAAGCGGTTCCTAATATGCCCATCCATCTCAGTACTCAAGCCAATAATACAAACTATCTCAGTGCACTGTTTTGGCATAAACAAGGGGTAGAAAGAATCGTTGTAGCGAGGGAACTGTCCTTAGAAGAGATTGCTGAGATTAGAAGAAAAACCCCTTTAACTCTAACTCTGGAAGCATTTGTTCATGGTGCAATGTGTATTTCATACTCTGGTCGCTGCCTACTAAGTAACTATATGACAGGAAGAGATGCTAATAAGGGAGACTGCGCTCAATCCTGCAGATGGAAATATCATTTAGTAGAGGAAACAAGACCGGGTCAATACATGCCCGTAGAAGAAACTGAAAGAGGTACTTATATTTATAATTCTAAGGATTTATGTATGATTGATCATATCCCGGAATTAATAAAAGCGGGAATAGACAGCTTTAAAATTGAAGGCAGAATGAAGACTTCTTTTTATGTGGGTTCTGTTGTTAAGGTTTATAGAGAAGCAATAGATGACTATTTTGCCGAACCGGATTTATATGAATCCAAAAAAGAATACTATTTAGAAGAAGTAACTAAATTCAGTCATAGAGATTATACGAAAGGTTTTTATTTTAATAAGCCCTCGGGGACAGAACAAATTTATACCCATAATACCTATCTAAGAGGCTACAGCTTTGTAGGAACCGTTATTGATTATGATCCGGAGACTCAAATGGCTTTAATCGAGCAAAGAACAAAGTTCTCTGTAGGGGATGAGATTGAATTTATTCCATATAAAGAATCCTCATTCAAGCAAAAAATAGAAGCTCTATGGGACGTGGAAGGCAATCCGATTGAGTCTGCCCCTCATCCTAAACAAATTGTTCGTTTAAAAGTATCTCGCCCGGTTGAAAAGAATATACTGGTAAGGAAAAACGATTTAGAGGAAAATAATTAAAAATAGTAGTTAAGACACGCACATCTTTGCAAAAGGATTCATACAATAGAAAAGAACCTTTTGCGGAGGTGTGTTTTTTTGTTTTTGGGAATCTTACAGTTCATATGTGCATTCTCATATTTTACAGGGAACTCATCTTTTCCACAGCCTCTTACGCAGGAAGAAGAAAAATACTATCTAGATCAATACAAGCAAGGAGATATCAGTGCAAAGAACATTTTAATAGAAAGGAACCTGAGATTAGTTGCCCATATCGTAAAAAAATACACCAGCATCAATAAAGAGGTTGACGATCTTATTTCCATTGGCACAATTGGATTAATTAAAGCGATTTCATCCTACGATTTAGACAAAGGCACGAGACTGGCAACTTATGCTGCAAGATGCATTGAAAATGAAATCTTAATGAGTATTCGCTCGTCTAAGAAACAGAGAAATGAGATTTCCCTACAGGCGCCCATAGGAACTGATAAAGAAGGTAATGAAATAGCATTAATAGATATTTTATGCAATGATACAGAGTCCATTTTAGATCAAGTGGATTTCAAAATTCGTCTAAAGAAGCTATATCAAAAAATGAAAACAGCCCTCAAAAGAAGAGAAAAAGATGTCTTAGAAATGCGATATGGATTAGAAAGCGGAAACGAAAAAACTCAAAGAGAAATTGCAGATATGTTAGGTATTTCAAGATCCTATGTTTCAAGAATAGAAAAGAAAGCCATTAAAAAATTAAGTGAAGAACTTCTTGAATAAAAATGCTGATGATTCATCAGCATTTTTATATTGAAAACAACCAAATGTAATATTGTAGGAAATTCAATAAAACTTGTATAAAATTGCTAAAAGATATTTACATAAATTTGTTATATTGCTATAATGAGAATGTTGAATGAATATACTGAGACTTCAAAGCGGGGATAAAAATGAAAAAGGCCGAAAAGAAAAAATTGGGAGATTTACTTGTTCAGGCAGATATGATTACCAAGGATCAGCTTAAAGAAGCCCTGCAAGAACAAGTAAAAACAGGTAAAAAACTAGGAGAAATCCTTGTTGAAAAAGGTTGGGTAACCGAACAAAATATCATCGAAGTACTAGAATTTCAGTTAGGAATCCCACAGGTTGATTTGTCCAAATATGTAATCGATGCGAAAGCTGCTGGGATGATCAACGAAAATTTAGCCAAAAGACATTTGCTGATTCCGATTAAAATTGAAAATAACCATTTGGTAGTAGCTATGTCGGACCCTTTAAATGTTTTTGCGCTCGATGATGTCCAAATTACAACAAAAATGGAAGTNATACCCGTTATAGCAAGTCACTCGGATGTTAAAAGCGCCATCGACAGAATGTATGGNGCGAGCAAAGTAGCCAGCATAGCAGCAGAGTTCCAAAAACAAATGCAAGAAAAAATGAAAAAACAGGCTACTTATGACAATGACTCTCAAAGTGAAGAAGAGGTTTTAAATTCTCCGGCAGTTCAACTGGTTAATAATATTATTGAACAGGCCATCAGGAGAAATGCCAGTGACATACATATAGAACCTTTTGAAACCTACGTTCGAGTACGGCTAAGAATAGACGGACAGCTGCAAGAACTTCTAAAGACCGATTTAACGACCTTAAATGCCATGGTTACCAGAATAAAAATTTTAGGAAAAATGAATATTGCAGAAAAAAGAATTCCTCAAGATGGAAGAATCGGAGTAACTCTAGATAATAATCAATTGGACCTCAGGGTGAATGTTCTTCCGACGATTTATGGAGAGAAAGTAGTTATTCGTTTAATTTATAGAACCGGAATGCAGCTTAGAAAAGAACAGTTAGGATTTTATCCTGAGGATTTGGATAAGTTCACTAGTCTTTTAAAAAATCCCCATGGAATAATATTGGTTACAGGTCCTACAGGGAGCGGTAAATCAACTACATTAGCAGCAGCCTTGAGAGAATTAAATCGACCAAATGTGAATATAATTACAGTAGAAGACCCTGTAGAAAATATGATAGATGGTATCAATCAAGTTCATGTAAACGTAAAAGCCGGACTTACCTTTGCAAATGCTCTTAGAGCTATACTGCGTCAAGACCCGGATATTGTTATGATTGGAGAAATGCGTGACAGTGAAACCTGCAGCATTGCAGTTAGAGCAGCGATCACGGGGCACCTTGTATTAAGTACGCTTCATACAAACGATGCACCTAGTTCTGTGACACGTATGATTGATATGGGAATAGAACCTTTTATGGTGGCAACTGCTGTTCAAGGCATTATCGCCCAAAGACTTGTTAGAAAAATCTGCAGCAATTGCAGTACGCCCGTTTCGTTGACAGAAGAAGAAGCCGAAATTTTAAAAGTTCCAATAGAAACTGTAGTTTATAAAGGTAAAGGCTGTCAAGTATGCAACAATACCGGATATAAAGGAAGAATGGCAGTTCATGAAGTTATGACATTAAATGCAGGACTTAGAGAACTGATTGCTAAAGGTGCCAATGCAGATGAAATCAAAGAAGCTGCAATCCAAAATGGCATGAACACACTTTGGACAAACACTAGAAGAAATGTATTGGATGGAAAAACAACTGTTGAAGAATTACTTAGAGTGGCTTATGGTCAAGATTAGGAGGTTAACATGGATATTGATAAATTATTAGCTTTCGGATCACAAGCCAAGGCGTCAGATATACATATCACCGTAGGAATACCGCCGGTTTTTAGAATTAATGGCAAATTAAAATCAGTGGACATGCCCAAATTAACCCCAAAAGATACTGAGGATATAGTAATGCAGTTATTAAAGGATGAAAACAAAAAAGAAGCTTTCTTAAGAGACGGAGAAGCGGACTTTTCCTATGGAGTGCCATCCATTGGACGCTTTAGGGTTAATGTTTACAGACAAAGGGGTACCTGTGCTGCTGCCTTAAGAGCTGTGGCGATTAATATTCCCACTCTGGAAGAGTTGAGAATGCCTACAGTTATTAGCGAATTGGCAAGAAACACAAGGGGACTGGTACTTGTAACTGGTCCTACAGGAAGCGGGAAATCCACTACTCTTGCGGCAATGATCGATCAGATTAATCGTGAAAGGGCTTGCCATATCCTTACCTTAGAAGACCCCATAGAATATCTTCACAAACATAATAAAAGTATTGTAAATCAAAGAGAAATCGGACCGGATACTAAATCCTACGGAGCTGCCCTTAGGTCGGCACTTCGTGAAGATCCTGACGTTATACTGGTTGGAGAAATGCGAGACTTAGAAACCATATCCATTGCCATTACTGCTGCTGAAACGGGACATTTTGTTTTGTCCACCCTTCATACCATAGGTGCAGCGCAAACCGTGGATAGAATCATCGACGTGTTTCCGCCTCACCAACAGGAGCAAATTAGAATTCAGCTCTCCAATGTGTTAAAAGGCGTTATTTCTCAGCAGCTATTAAAGTTAAAGGATGGAAATGGAAGAACGGCGGCTACGGAAATTATGGTAACGACTTCTGCCATATCCAATCTTATTCGTGAGGGCAAAAGTCACCAAATTCATTCCATGATTCAGACAGGAAGTAAACATGGAATGCATACTATGGATATGAGTCTTGCCAGTCTTTATAAACGAGGAATGATTGAACTTCAAGATGCCATAAGTTATGCTCAGGATCAAGAAAGCATCAAAAGGCTTTTAGGAATGCCGTAAAGGGGGGGTTGATGTGCCTGTTTATGCATATAAAGCTAAGGATATAAATGGTGCAGTGGTTAAGGGAGAAGTAGAATTTGAATCCAAAGAGGAGATGATCAATCATCTATTATCCAGAAATTTATTTCCGCTGGATGTCAAAGCGAAAAATACTTGGAATACAGATTTAAATCAACTGCCTCTTTTTAAGCCGAAAGTCAAAACTCAGGACATTGCTATTTTTTGCAGACAATTTGCCGTGATGCTTGAATCGGGGATTTCCATAGGAGGCACCCTGGATATCTTAAGAAAGCAAACCAGCAATCCGTCTTTTAGGGAAATCATTCAAAATGTTCATGAAGAAGTACAAAAAGGAAGAAGCCTTTCAGAAGCACTGAGGGAGCATAAAGAATTCCCCCTCATCCTTATTAATATGGTTGAAGCAGGGGAAGTCAGCGGTAATCTGGATTCTTCTATGAATCAGATGGCAATTCATTTTGAAAAAGAAATGAAAATGCAAAGGCAGATCAAAAAAGCAATGACTTATCCTATCATCGTAATGGTTTTAATGGTTGTGGTTGTTACAGGCATGATTGTTTTTGTGGTTCCGAGATTTGTAGGAATGTTTCAAGATGCTGATGCAGAACTCCCTGGAGTTACTTTAGCACTTATGGCTGTAAGTGATTTTATGCAGGCTAAATGGTATATAATTCTGGGAGTTATTATTTTGCTTATCGCTGGATTTAAGTACATTAAAAGGTATGATGAGGTAAAACATTTATTAGATAGTTATGCTTTAAAAATACCTATATTCGGCAATCTCAATAAAAAAATTATTCATGCTAATTTTTCCAGAACCCTTTGCAGTTTAATGAAAGCAGGGATTCCTATTATACAAACCATGGAAGTCGTAAAAAAAGTCGTTCAAAATACTATTGCCATGGAAGTGATTGATCATTGCATAGATGAAATAAAACAGGGAGGAAGCCTTGCTAGTGCCATGCAGCAATCAAATTTGTTTCCAGTGATGCTTATCAGCATGGTTCGTATAGGTGAAGAGTCCGGTTCCTTAGATGCCATTATGGATAAAACTGCAGCCTTTTATGAAGACGAAGTGGAAGTAGCCATCGACCAGATGACTACTATGATTTCACCTTTTATCACTCTAATTATGGGTGGAGTAGTTGGCTTTATCATGTTGGCTATCATAATGCCTATGTTCAGTCTGGCGACTCAAATCTAAATCACAGGATATATATTTTTTAAATATATATAAATATCACTTAAAGGAGGTGAAATTAAAGCAGAATCTCATTTTCAATATATATTAAAATAAATTAGAAACGTAGGGGAGGATGTAAAATGTTAAGAAAATTATTTAAGGAAGAAAAAGGTTTTACAATGATTGAATTAATTATCGTTATTGCAATCATTGCAATCATTGGAGCAATTGTTGCACCGAGCTTTACTAAAGCTACAACGAAGTCAAAGATTAAAGCAGACGTTGCATCAGTAAGAGAGATTAACAGACAAATCGCTTTATATATGGCAGAAAAAGGACAATATCCAGCTGGTGATTCTACTAGCATAAATGGAACTCCAGCAGATACAGGTGGTCTTGTTGAATTGAATACTGCAGGATATTTAGAAGAGGTACCTGTGCCACAAACTGCAGGAATCAAATTTGTTTATACTGCAGCTAATGGTGCGGTTCAAATTGAGGGGAATACTCCAAATGATGATGTAAAGGCTGCCGTTAATGGTCTATCTCCTGAAGAAAAACAATTTGTTAAAGAAGTTGATTTTGAATAAGTTTTAAAATTCAATCATGGACTACAAATCTTTATCGGATACCATATGGTATCTGATAAAGATTTGTGAATAAAGAAAGGATAAAAAATAATGTCTTTCTTAATCTTTATTTTAGGTTTAATAATAGGTAGTTTTCTAAATGTATGTATTTTTCGAATTCCTCTTAAAAAATCTATAGCTTTTCCTTCATCTCATTGTTTTCATTGTCATCATAAACTCGGAGCATTAGACTTAATCCCCATATTGAGCTTTATATTTTTAAAAGGTAAGTGCAGATATTGTGGAGAAAAGATAAATCTACAATATCCAATCATTGAATTGATCAATGGTATTATATATCTACTTTTATTTCTTAAATTTGATTTAAGTTATTCGTTTGTTTTTTATGCTTTATTTTCATCGTTATTGTTAGTAATTGCTATGATTGATTTTAAAACTGGACTTATACCAAATAAACTGATTGTTTTTGGAATACTACTTGGAATGATTTATTTTATGATGGATTGGATTATAAATCGTTCTTTTTTAATTATTAAAGATGGAATATTAGGCTTTTTAGCTGGAGCCTTGATTATATTGGTTATTATACTCATATCCCGGGGAGGTATGGGTGCCGGAGATATGAAACTTATGGGAGTTATTGGCTTGTTCTTAGGATTGAAAGGTGTTGTATTAAGTCTTTTTTTGGGAATTCTAGTGGGCGGCATTATAGGGGCTGTTCTTTTGATGACAAAGATTAAGGACAGAAAATCAGCCATTCCCTTTGGTCCTTTTTTAGCATTAGGAACTTTTGTTTCCCTGTATTGGGGAGAACAAATCATTAATTGGTATTTGTCTTTACTATAATTTTCAGTGGGGGATTCTATGAAGAAATATGTCTTTAACAATAAAGGAATTTCTCTTGTTGAGGTACTTATTGTTCTAACCATTATCGGAATTACTGGAGCTATTATTGTGCCTTCAACTGGAATAGTCCAGAGAAACAGACTAAAGAGTATGGCATCCCAAATTGCAATGGATATAAAAAAGGTCCGCTTTTTTGCTCAAACCCATGAAGCTTACAATACTTATAAGATTGAATTCGATACTAATAAATATATCCTTCATGGCACTGAATTAAGTGATATTGATCCAATAACAGATGGTATCGTTCAAATTACACCAATTGCAATAAAAACAGATGACACAGAACACCCCATTAATGAGATCCAATTTGATAATAGAGGGAGAATAATTGTCAAATCCGGTAGTGAGGACATTTCCTATAATATGCTTAAAGATATAAAGATTACATTAAAAATTGACAAATACCAAAAAGAAGTAACTGTACGGCCCTTAGCAGCACATACATACATTGGGGATACCGTAATAAAGTAGGTGAGCGGATGTCAAAACTAAAATGGATTTTGAATAATAATAGAGGATTTACTTTGGTAGAAATTTTGATTGGGATGGCACTTTTTAGCATACTTTCCCTCAGTGTATGGAGTCTTATGAATCACGCTTCTAATAGTTCTAACAGAACCTATACAAAGATAGAAGCTGTTGAAAATGCAAGAGTTGCATTGGATTTTATGATTGATGAGATTAGAAGAGCCCAAAAGATTCAAATAGAGAATTTCGATGATGCGAATACCATATTGTGTTTAGATATGGACGGAAATAATGATATTTCTTTGGGGACAGGGGATGTAAAGTTTAGTTTTGACGATAATACAATACATTACAACAATGTTGAATTAGTTAATAATATTCAATCCATTTCTTTTGATCCTCCTTCCTTAGACAAGGATGGTTATGGGATATTAGATAAAGAAATAGATACCAATAATGACGGAATCATGGATAGAGTGCTTGATGCCAATGAAGATGGATTACTAGATGAAAATCTCAAAATTACAATTGAAACTATTTCAAAAGGGGAGACATATAGAATTACAGGGGAAGTTTCTATTAGATATAAAGGAATAGTAAAAAAATATAATGAATGAAATAAAGGAAGTGATCAAATGGGACAAGCTTTATTGGGCATTGAGATTGGGAACAGCAATATTAAAGTCGTTCAAGGAATACGAAAGCGCAATGAGCTAGTTTTAACCAATTACGGCATCGAACCGACGCCAAAGGGTGCAGTACGTGACGGATTTATTATGGATATGGATGCCGTTTTTGATAGCTTACAAAATCTCATTAAAAGAAAACGTTTTACAGAAAAAAACGCTGCCATTATAGTTCAAGGAACTTCTATCATAACAAGGGACGTATTAATGCCTCCAATGAGTGAAAAAGAACTTCGAACGATCTTAGATTACCAAAAAGACGAGTATTTCCCGATAGATGTGTCTGATTATCAAACAGATTTTAAAATATTAAATGAAGTAGAAACGGAAGAAGGAAAGAAACTAAATGTATTATTGGTTGCAGCTCCCAATAATATTATTGAAAGCTCTCTGGAATTAATAAAAAGGCTAAATTTAAGACCTAAATTTATTGATATTACTTCCAATGCTATTTCAAAAATCTTTGCATCAAGATCCTATGGTTTCCATGATGAAAACTCATCGATTATGGTACTGGATATAGGTGGACAAACCACTACGGTTACCATACTCTCAGAAGGAAATATATTATTTAGCCGTTCTATTCTATATGGATTTGAACACCTTAATGAATTAATCAGAGATGAATTTGGAGAAAAGGATCTTAGTCAGGTTGAAATGTTCAAAAGAAAATATGCTGCCCTGTATGATCAAGACAAAAGTCTTGATGAAGATTTATACGGAGGCTACATAAGTTATCTTGTAAAACCTGCTGTTGAAAATAATATCATCCAGGAAATCCAACGTTTTTTGGAGTTTTACTATTCCAGAAGCAATGCAAAGAAGATAAAAACCGTTTACCTCGTTGGGGGAGGGGCATACTTAAAAAATATTACTCAATACGTAGAAAAAATGATTAATATTCCTACTATGCAAGCAGATGTCTTTGAAGACATAAAAGTAAAAGGCATGTCTGAATTTGATAATGACTTCCTTTATTTAGTAAATGCCCTTGGATTAATTAGCCGTATTTGAATGGGGGGATCGATTTGAAAGATATTAACTTGATGCCGAGAGAGTATGTCTTAAGGGAACAAAGAAGAAAACTTAATATTATTTTCTTGGCTTTAGGATGCAGCTTTTTGGGATTAATTGCTTTGGGAATTAGTTTACCTTATAAAATAATAAATGATAAAACCCAGGAACTAACAGCGCTCAATACACAGATTTCTGATGTAAAATATCAAGTGATCAGTGAGGTTAATGAGCAGCTGGCTAAGAAGAATGAAGACCTAAAGTTAATACAGGAATTGGTAAAAGAGATGGAGAAGGATTCTATCGTAAGCAGAAAGACCCTCGATTTATTAATCGGACTTCTTCCTCCAGAGATGTACATTCAAAATCTGAATGCAGACAATAACGAAAAAACTATAAAAATCGATGGAAATGCTGGAGAAGCTGAAAATGTATCTGAGTATGTGGTTCAACTTTCTAATTTACCTTTTGTAGAAAAAGTAGATATGAAAACGACTAGAGAAGAAATAGAAATAAAGGATGAAAACTCATTTTATAAAGATCTGGATGGCCTTAAAGTTGTTAAATACGAATTAACACTGCAAATGAAGCAAGAGGAAGGAGAATCGATAGAAGATGAAACTCAAAGCGAGTAAATCAGAATTAATCATTCTAGTGGCAATACTGATCATTGGCAGTGGAATTCTATATTATAAATATATTTTGGGGCCACAATTAGAGCAGATCAAGCAGCTTAATGCAGATATCGAAGATGCAAAATATAGAATTGAGCTTAAAGAAATAGAGTTAAGCAAGGTCGATTCTTTAAAAGAAGAAGTCGCTCGTCTTGATACAAGTATCAATGCGTCTAAAATGAAAATAATTCCCTATCATGAAACAGCAAAAAAACTCATTTTACTAGAGGATTTTATTAAATTAAGCAATTTAACCTTAGAAAAGATTGAATTAAAAGAACCGGTTGAAAAAATCTTGGGAGAAGAGAAGGATGATGCCAACTCAGAAAATGCTTCCGATAAAGATGTTGAAAAGTATGGGGAGATATCTATTCATTTGGAGCTTTTCGGCAGCTATGAAGATTTAAGGACTTTTATAGAGCAGATAAAGGCCTCCGTAAAACCTTTTGTGATCAATACGATTGAAATTTCCCCCAGAGAAAAGAAGGAAGGCGCTCAGCAGCGGGAAGACGAAGTTCAAGCTACAATAGAATTATTTGCTTATACTTTATTAAATCCTTTAGACAAGACCGAAAACCGTAACTATAATTTTATGGAATATGAGTATGAGTACAAGAACCCTTTTAAACCCATTGAAAACATCGAAGATAAGGTTGATAATAAACTCTCGGAAGTTATAGATGAAAAATTATCTAAGTTAGACATATCGGATTTTTTAAAGGAAGAGAGTAATGTATTGCCGCCAAAGATCAGCGATTTTACCATTGCAATTAAAGATGTCTATGCTTCGGGAGATAATTTTTATATTGTTGGGCCAGGAAATAAGGGGGATTATACAACGATTCAAACAAGAACCATTGATCCTGTAAACTTTTATTTAACCCTAAGCCCTACAGGCTATGAATATTCTATTGAAGCCGAGGATCAATCGATACAATCCCTTCAAAAAGAAATACCTTTAGAAAAATGTAGAGTTATTGTAGATTCTACGGTTATGGCAATTCGAAACAATCAAAAGTTAAACACAGGTATTTATATCAAGAATAATACAGGGTATCTTGTTGATGTGGTTCTAAAAGGCAATTATCTAGACAAAGTACATATCTATACCAGCATCGGAGTTGAAGTAAAACCGGGAGAGACTAAAGAAAACATTCAGGTAAGAACAACCAAATAATTGATATTATTTTTAAGGAGTCAGCTTTATGGATAGAGTCCGTAAATTCTTAAGGGACGAAAATGAATCTGGATTTTCATATATTGAAGTGCTTATTGGGATGGCTATTTTTGCTATTTCTGTTGCGCCGATTCTTTCTATGATTTTTAATGCCTCCAAAAATTCCATATCCGGCAGACGTACTTATGAGGCCACCATAATGGCGCAGAATTTATCGGAGCAGATAAAAAATGAGATTGAAGAAAGATTGGTAAATGGTGATTCTTTGGGAGAAGGAACAGATCCTCAATCCCTCGCTAAATTTTTAGACTCCACAGATGGGGACTATAGCAAATTTAATGAGACTTTTAACGGTGAAGAATATAACTATGATATTTATATTAAGAAAACTGATGGAAGCGATGAGTACAGCTTGATTGAGAATTATGACTATATCTTTGTACATATTAATGGAGGAGAAAATCCCCCTGCGAAACCATCTTCAGATCCTGTTGCTATTACGGAATTAAAGATTTCTTCCAATCCTGATCTTTTTAATCCTCGTACTGAGACCCCAATGACTTCTAAAGAGTCTTTTAGCCATGATGGAATAAATTGGAGTATTTCGATGAAGTACCCAAATGAAAAAATCCAAGTGGATTTGGTGGATAAAAGTACTGATTCTCCAAGTAATAAAATAGTAGTGGATTATGAAACTTCTCCACCTGCAGAATTAGGTTCTGAAGATCGAGTTGAGTTCTATTTGGATGCTTCTGAAATCGATGTTTCGAAAATTGATCCGGATACCTTTAAGTTTAATATTACTCTTGAAAACAATACAAAAGCTGATGTTCTTTTTACTATTTATCGAAGTAATAAAGAAGATGTAGAAGTTTTAGACAAAATCATTGAAGTATTTCCTATCCAGAATGACTCAAAAGGGAATATTTTTATAGAAAGAAAGACAGAAATGATTCCACGAGAAAATTACATTATTCGAATTGTTGTCAGGGATAGAAAAAATAATTCTAAAATATTAAAAGATATGGTAGACATCTATTCCCACGATTATCGTACTGCCGCCTATTAAAGGGGGATTTAACCTTGATGAAAAATAGAATTAAGGAATTTTACATAAATGAAAATGGAAATGCGCTTATACTTGTTGTGCTGCTTGTAATGTGCATGATGTTGATCGCCGGGGGAGTTATGGCGGTAGCTTTTTCTCATGTGGAAATTAGCCAAGCCTATAAACGAACTTCTAATCTCTACTATGCTGCTCAATCCGGGGCAGAAAAGATGGTGGATCAATTAAATAAAATACTCATAGAAGAAATGCCAAAGCTAACAGAAAAAGCAGCCAATCAAGCCAAAAATAAAGTTGCACTACCAAAACCTGAAGATCCTGGTGAAACAGTGCAAAACCCGGATTATGATAAGCTAAAATATTTTCTTGATGAAGAAAATTCTTCCGCCTATGAGGGAGAATTTTTATTAGACAATCTATACCAAAAGCTTTTACAAGAAAAAGCAATAGAAACAATAGTAGGAGACACTTCTCCCATTGATGAAACTACTGTTTTGATGGAATTTAAATATGAATTAAAGAATGAAAGAAATAAATCCCTTGTGGAAGTACAGCTGAGGCCGAAGATGACCTCGGGAAAAGTGACGGGCTTTACGGTAACATCTAAAGCAACTCTAAAAAATGAATCGGACGCACTCTCCGACATAACATTAGAAGGGGATATAATAATTTCTGATTTAATAGGCCATAAAGAACTCTTATTAGAGGAGTATCGATGGAAAGACGAGAACCTCATGCCCAATACATTTAGAAGTCCTATACTTACCTTTGGGGATTTAATTGTAACTGATGGTGCTGTAGTTGAAATTGATGGAGATGTAAGGGCAAAAGGGTATATACCCACTAGAAATGACGGTGAAGCATATCCGGAGTTGGAGGAATATGGAGGCATCTATGTATCCCATGGAGGTAAGCTAACGATAAATGGGAATGCTACTACTTTAGCTAACGTACATACAATGAATAAATATGGCACTTCTAGCGCCAGAACTGAAATAACAGTTAAAGGAGATGTAATTGCCAATTCCGTTGCTATTGAAGATGATTATCCTTATCATGGTTATTCAGAGGCTGATTCAAGACCCATTGGGGAGAAGGTTAAAAATCAGTATATTACAATCAATGGAGATGTCTATGTTGATAATGATATAGCGATTGACCGTTATGTCGAAGGAACACCTGGTTTAGGAGAAGAGTTTGAAACACTTATTAAAATAGATGGAAGTGTATACGGTATTATGAACAAAGATCCTTCAGGAAAGGATCCTAATAAGTCCAGTGGGATTTATGCTATCGGTAAAAAATCAAGAATTGAAATTGGGCAGCATGCATTTGTACATGGAAATGCATTTATTAGTTTTGATGGAGGAAAAAATTTTAGCCATCTATATGAAAGTATTGGAGAACCATACGAAGATGTGGGCTATTTGGATGACTATATCTCAGGGGTTGCTTTGGGTGACGAAAGTTATATTACGATGAAAAAAGATTATATTCTTAAAGACAAAATTAAATTATCTTTAGATGGACATTATTTTTATGCCCCTAGGATGATTAGTGCAAATGGCAGCTTTTTCAAAATAAATTCTTCTGGTTTAATTCAGAATGAGAATGGCAATATTACCATATCACATAATTTATTCGTATCAGAAGAACAACTTAAAGATTTATTTAATGAAGGCGGAATTAATACGGGCGATCTTTTAATCATAAGCCCTATAGCAAAAGACGGATCTACTAAAAAATGGAACGAGCCAATTGATAAAGGAAATAATTCTCCTAAAATTGTTGACATTATTTCCGATGCCTTTAGTTATTTAAAAAGTGAAGGGAATCCTTTTAATAGAAAATATTTTTCAGACGACGGAACTGACTATAATAATATGTACTATTATCGTGGTATACAGGGTTACATGTTTCTTATAAGAGATATATTTTACAAGCAAATTAATACTTCTATGTACTCACAAATTAGTACTTCTACAGAAAAGCCTACAGAAATGAGTTTTGTAGGAGATATTATAAATTCAAACGTAGAGTTAGAAGATAACATTTGGACTAAGGATACTCCTGTATATATATTTGATAGTGGTTCATCAGAGAATAATATTGATATTAATATAAGCTCCTTTTATGATGGCGATAACCCTGTAGAAACCATTATCATTGACAAAGGAGAAGGAACTATTTCCTTAAGTGCTTCTGATTCAAGTCAAAGAGAATTTCACGGCCTTATTGTTTCAAATGGCAGAGTTAAATTTGATAGTTCACCTTATTCCGTACAAGAATTCGAAGGCATTATTATTGCTCAAGGAAAAAATAATGGAAATACCAATATAACCACAGCGCAAATAGTGTCTGGAGAATATGCTGGGGTTTTATTTAAACACACGGGTTCTTTAACCATTACTTACGATGAAAATATTCTCTTTAAAGTAAAATGCAAAAACCGTGCGATTAAAAGAGCAATTTTAGATTATCTTGGTCTTACAAATTATGTAGATAATACTGGCAACAAAGCTAATGAGGTTGGACCAATCTTGGAAACTCCCAGTATTGCTATAGAGAATATTCAAAAGGTAGATTTTAATTCTAATTCGGTACTTGATATTAAGAATACAGAAGCATATAAAGGCATTCGATTTGAAATGAGAACCTTAAGACAGATTGATTAATGAATGGAGTGATGGCATTGATACAAAAGCAATTAAAGCTATGGATCAGTATGATGCTTATGATAGTAATTCTAACAGGGTGTAGTGTTTTGGGCACTTCCTCCAGTGAAGTATCCAATTTAATTGACACTGAAAGCACCCTGGAAGAAAGTAAAGAGCAAAATAATTTCAATAATAACGAAGAAGAATTTGATGTGTTGAAAGATGAGTTGATAAGATTTTTTAGGCAATTCTTTGCTGCCTCTGAGAAAGAAATACTTGCACTCAATGCCTACCCTATAGAATTAAATGAGGGCTATTGGAATGAATATGCTGAATTTAAATCCCATGCCCATACACTTTTAAGGGGGTATATGACTTCAGAGTTAGAAGAAAAATTCAACAAGCAGTTTTTGACGACCAATATTCATTTCCCTCGTTTCGTAGAAATCAATGGAAATGTCATAATTAACTATCTGGATGTTGAAGATGTACATTATGAAGTCGTTGAAGATGAAGAACCAAAGTATACTCTTCTAACAGATGTTTTTGTAAAAGCGGAAGTAATCTCTAAGGATCAGTTTGACCAGTTCTATAGTTTTAGTGATGAAAAAAACTATTATTACAAAATCAATGCAGATGCTGAAATTAAAGATTCTGACAAGGATGAAATAAAAGTTAAATGTGCATACATTTTAGAATTAGAGAATAAAGACTTGAAAATTTCTTTAAACAGTCTAAAAGAAAACGGAGAAATATCCATTTTTGAAAAAAATAGAAGAAAGATCATGAATAATGATTTTCTTCAAAGAGTACCTTATCTAGAAAAACCTGAGATTTCAGATGAAGGATTGATTAAATTCTTTTTTAATCAATTTATGAATCAGGATAAAGATTCGTATCAATACTATCAATATGCGTATGATACAAGTTTTGAGATATTTGAGCAGATGTTATCAGAATTGGATATAAAAGATTATGTCATGTTGAAAAAGGAAAAGTATAAAGATCAATTTCCTAAAACCATTATACCGGCCAAAGATGATATTACCACTGTAAGTGTGAATAAAGAAGACATAAAAATCAATGTTCATATTGATACATCTAAAAAAATCAGAAAATATATTGTTGAGATTCCTACAAAGGTACGATTGTCTGATTATACGGATTCCGATATAATTTATAGATATCTTGCAGTTGTAGAGGATGATGTAGAACAAGGGGCTAAGATTAAAAGTATCCAATATCTTTTTATGGAACCCAATGTACCTTTAGAAGAACCTGAAGCCAATGAAGAAACTGAAGTTAATGAAAATCAAGAAGAAATAACCGAAGATTCTTCCCTAGAAAGCTAAAACATACTAAGTAGAGGTGCATAATGATAAGACAACTATTTCCTACAGATTATATATCTTCTATTTTTGACTTAAATATAAGTGAATTAAAAAGAAATAACATTAAAGGATTAATTTTTGACATTGATAATACCCTGGTGCCTTTCGATGTTGCCCATCCCAATGAAAAAATAATTAATTTTTTTGAAGAATTAAAAAGTCATGGGTTTAAAATTTGTCTGGTATCCAATAATACAGAGGAAAGGGTAATCAAATTCAACGAAAGATTAAAGGTTTTTGCCATTCATAAGGCTTCAAAACCTAGAAGCAGAAGCTTTAAAAAAGCTATGGCATTAATGCAGACAGATCAAAATAATACCATCGTTATTGGAGATCAAATTTTTACTGATGTATGGGGTGGAAATAAAGCGGGCATTAAAACAATTTTGGTTGTTCCAGTGAGCGAAAGAGATGAATGGATTACCAAGATTAAAAGAGGCTTAGAAAGAACAGTCATTAGAATTTACGAACGTCAAAGGAAGAAATTAAAATGAAGCATGTTGACATTGTAAATGGAAGTACGAAAGTATATGGTCTAATTGGTCACCCTATAAAACACACTTTGTCTCCAATCATTCACAATACCTTAGCAAGTATGGTCAAGAAGAATATGATTTATGTACCTTTTGATGTTCCTTCTCAAGGGTTAAAAGAAGCTCTAATAGGTGCATATCAGTTAAATATTCAGGGATTGAATGTTACAGTCCCTTATAAAGAAGAAGTAATTCCCTTTCTTTCAAAGCTGGAAGGATACGCCAACCAAATTGGGGCAGTTAATACACTAAAGAGATCTGAGGAAGGATATATTGGTTATAATACCGATGCGGAAGGGCTTCTGCAATCTTTAATACAAAATGAAATTAGTATCAACGGCCAAAATATTATGATTATAGGCGCTGGGGGTGCTGCCAGAGCTACAGCCATGGTTACGGCATCTCAAAATCCAAGGCAAATTCTGATTGTTAATCGAACGAAAGAAAGGGCAGAAGAATTGGCAAAAGCTGTTTCTTTCCATTATAATGTTCCCGTTCAATCTGGTTCTCTTGATTCGTTTGATCAGGATTTTCTTGTTGATCTGTGTATTCAGACGACTTCTGTTGGCCTTCACCCCAGGGAAGACCAGTCTCCAATAACAGATGAGGCATTTTTTAGTGGAGTACAAGCTGCGGTGGATTTGATTTATAACCCTTCTGAAACATTGTTTCTAAAAATGGCGAAGAATGCAGGTTGTAAAACGGTCAATGGTTTTGGCATGCTTTTTTACCAGGCAATAAGAGCATTCGAAATCTGGAATGAGATAACAGTTCCCCAAATGTACATAGATCAATTATTTGGCGTACTAAAAAATGAATTAAACCTTTAGACTGCCTGCTTTCTTTAAGAAAGAAGGAGTATATGAAAAAGGAAGACGGGTTTTCATTAATCGAATTGGTCATTGTGGTAAGTATTATTTCTTGTTTGACTTGTATTGTCATACCTTCTTTTCATATGTTTGAAAGAGCGGCACTTAAGCAAGCTGCCCTAGAACTAAAGATGAACATACAATATACACAAAAAAGAGCCATTCAGGACAACAAAAAATATTGGCTGAGATTTTATGATGCTCAGAATGTTTATATTATGTCTTCTAATGCCTTTGGTCCTCATTTAAAGAAAGTACAGTTAAGTCCTGAGATCAAAATGGAGGAAATCGTTTTTGCTACTCCTAAGGAAATTAAATTTACAGCAAAAGGAACAACCGGCTCAGGGGGACATATTTATCTTAAATCTAAGAATTTTAAAGTTAAGATCACTGTGAGGCCTGGAACAGGCAGAGTTAGAATATATGATATTTTTAAAGGATAGTTGTGAAAAATTTTAGTATTGGAAAGTTTTAAGAAATTCATATATAAATAATGAAAAAATTTTTGGGAAAAATATGAGGAGGGATTATAGTGTTAGAAATTAGAAACTATATGGAGGATTTGGTTTTTGCACAATTAGATGGAGTAGTAAGAGATGTAAAAGTATGCGACTGCGAAAAATGTAAAATGGATGTTGCTGCTATTGCCTTAAATTCTTTACAGCCCCATTATATTGTTACAGCAAAAGGACGTCTTTATACCAAACTTAATACACTTCAACAACAATTTGATGTGGATGTACTTTCAGCGATCATAAAAGCAGCAATTCTTGTAAAAAGGAATCCGCAGCATGAACAAGATGAATAAATCGAATATTGTATTAATAGGATTTATGGGAAGCGGTAAATCAACCATAGGAAAAGCCCTTGCCCAAAGACTTAACTATTCTTTTATTGATTCTGATGTGTTAATAGAAGACAGAATCAAAATGCCTATATCAGACTATTTTAAACATTATGGAGAAGAAAAGTTTAGGATCTTAGAAGAGGAAATCATATCCCAAATCGCTTTAACTTCAGAAGCGGTCATTGCCACAGGGGGAGGAGTCGTTAAAAATCCTAATAATATTTCTAATCTAAAAAATAATGGTACCATTTTTTATCTCAAAGGCTCACCAGAGCATATTTTTGAGAATGTAAAATATGATACCACTAGACCATTATTAAATACCGGAAATAAACTAGAGACGATAAAAAGTCTATTAAAAGAAAGAAGCCCTCTTTATGAAAGTGCTTCGGATATGATCATTGATATCGATCATAAATCTATAGAAGAGATAGTCGTCTCTATTTTAGATTGCATGAGGGGAAAAGTAATATGAAAAAAATACTTGTAATTCATGGACCTAATCTAAATTTCTTAGGTATTCGTGAAAAAGGTGTATATGGAGAAATGTCCTTCAACGACTTGAACGAGTACTTGTTAAAGACTGGTGAAGAGATGGGTTTAAGTTTAGAAATATTTCAATCGAATTCAGAAGGCGCTTTGATTGATAGATTGCAGCAAGCTTACTTCGATGGAGTAGACGGCATTATTATCAATCCAGGTGCATATACTCACTATAGTTATGCCCTTCGGGATGCCATTTCATCGACCAATATCCCGACTGTAGAAGTCCATCTATCCAATATCCATAAACGAGAAGAATTTCGCCATACCTCAGTTACCGCTCCTGTATGCATAGGCCAAATTGCAGGATTTGGCGCTTATAGTTATATTTTAGGGATGCATGCATTAAATATGAAATTAAATGAAAAATGACAGCTAAGGAGAGTCCATATGAGTGAAAGGCTTAAAAAACTAAGAGATAAAATCAACGCCCTTAATTTGGATGGAATCTTGATTCAAAATCCAATCAATAGGAAATATATAAGCGGATTTAGTGGATCGGCAGGAATCTTATTTATTTCTAATCATTCTTCCATTTTATTCACTGATTTTCGTTATATAGAGCAAGCAAAAAAACAGGCCCCGGATTTCCAAATTGTAAACCACACAACCAGAGGTCTTTATAAAGAAATTAATGAATTAATACAAAAAGAAGGCATTAAAACTCTGGGCTTTGAAAGTGAAACCGTTACTTATAACGAGTATAAAGAATATGAGAAAAATTTATCTGTTTCAATGGTTCCGACTCAAAAGGTCGTTGAAAAGCTAAGAGTGATCAAAGATGAAAATGAGATTGCTTTCATTCGAGAGGCTGCTAGGATTGCAGATCAAGCCTTTCATCATACCCTGCCTTTTTTGAAAGAAGCAACCATCGAAAGAGATATTGCCTTGGAATTGGAATATTTCATGAAAAAAAACGGTGCCTCTGATTTATCTTTTAGTACTATAGTAGCATCGGGTGCTTTTTCTGCCCTGCCCCATGCAGTTCCAACGGAAAAAAAGCTGGAAAAAGGCGACTTTGTAGTTATGGATTTTGGATGTATCTATAAAGGATACTGCTCCGATATGACTAGAACTGTAGTGATTGGGAAAGCTAGTAATAGGCACCGAGAAATTTATCAGACGGTCCTAACAGCTCAAAAAATGGCATTAGAAGCCATAAGACCTTTGGTAAAAGGAAAAGAAATTGATAAAATTGCAAGGGATTATATAACAGATAAGGGATACGGAGAGTATTTCGGACACGGTTTAGGCCATTCCGTAGGCATGGAAGTCCATGAGAATCCGAGATTTTCTATGACTGAAGAAGAAATCATCGAACCGGGTACAGTGATTACTGTAGAGCCTGGAATTTATATTCCTGACTTTGGAGGAGTACGAATTGAGGATTTAGTAGTCGTAAAAGAGCAGGGCATAGAAAATCTAACAACTTCTCCAAAAGAGCTGATTGAAGTATAAAGAAAAAAATAATTGAAAAAAATCGAATTTTAGTTTAAACTATACAAGATATATTTTACAAGTTGTTTTTTAGTAACAGATTAAGGAGGAAAATTATGATTTCAGCAGGAGACTTCAGAAACGGTGTAACGATTGAATATGAAGGTGACATTTATGTGATCGTTGAATTCCAACATGTAAAACCTGGAAAAGGCGCGGCATTTGTAAGAACTAAATTAAAGAATTTAAAATCCGGGGGAGTAGTGGAAAAAACTTTCCGTCCTACAGAAAAAGTACCTAAGGCTCATATTGAAAGAAAAGATATGCAGTATTTATACAATGATGGAGAATTATATCATTTTATGGATGTTGAAACCTATGATCAAATTGCATTAAATGAAGATCAATTAGGCGATTCCTTAAAGTTTGTAAAAGAAAATGATATGGTTAAGATTCTATCCCATAAAGGAATAGTATTCGGTATAGAACCACCATTATTTGTTGAATTAGAAATAACCAGTACTGAGCCTGGATTTAAAGGAGATACTGCTACAGGGGCAACTAAACCTGCTATAGTAGAAACAGGAGCTACTGTATATGTTCCTTTATTCGTAGAAATCGGAGACAAAATTAAAATAGATACTCGTACCGGTGAATATCTCTCTAGAGTTTAGTAAATGCTATAGTGGAGAGATTATAGTAAGGAGGCTTCGCCATGAAATCATTAAATGAAAAAGTTGCATACTTAAAGGGTCTTGCGGACGGAATGGAATTGGACACTTCTGTAAAGCAAAATCGTTTATTGATGGTGATGATTGATATTTTAGAGGATATGGCATATTCTATAGAAGATATTCAAGATCTTACCGACGAACTTTACGAAGACTGTCAGATAGACTGTTCTGAGGACTGCCAGTATCAATGCCCCAATTGCGGAGAGTTAATAGATATTGAAGAAAAAATGATAGAAAACGGAGAACAGCTTATTTGTCCGGAATGCAATGAACCTATAAAAGTTGCAATTGATTTTGACGAAGATCCTGAAGAATAAGAACGACCAAAAGTCTATGGTGAAAACCATGGACTTTTTTTGTTGTCATATTCGTGGACATCCCTTCATAAAATTAAATAAAGATTAAACAAAGGAGGAATCCGATGAACACGAAGGAAATCATTTTATCTTCATTAGGCATCCGATTAAAAGATTTGTTCATTAAAATACCTGAACATGAATTTAAAAGGATTCAAGAAATAAGACTTAGAGTCAATAAGCCTATTATGATTGTGAAAGATGGGGAATTTTTATTTATTACACCCAACGGGTATTTAAGTAAAAATATTGAACAAGCCTTTAGAACAGATATAAGGGATTTGTCCGATACCCTTCAAATGATGAGCGATTATTCCATCTATGCATTTGAAGAAGAAATGCGAAATGGCTATATTACTCTTCCGGGAGGACATAGGGTAGGGATAGTTGGAAAAATTATCATGGAAAACGGTCATATAAAGACGATGAGATATATTGGAGGAATGAATATTCGAATTTCCCATCAGGTTATTGGATGTGCAAGTAAAATTCTTCCTTACCTGCTTAATGAAAGAAGTGTCTTTCACACATTAATCATTTCACCTCCCAGGTGCGGAAAAACAACACTTCTTCGAGATCTCATAAGGCAGATCAGTAATGGGATAACCCCTATGTTTAAAGGAGTTACTGTGGGAGTAGTGGACGAACGTTCTGAAATTGCAGGCTGCTATCAAGGGATTCCACAAAATGATATAGGCATACGAACCGATGTACTGGATTGTTGTCCAAAGGTTGAAGGCATGCGAATGCTTCTTCGTTCAATGTCACCAGATGTAATTGCTGTGGACGAGATTGGAAAAGCAGAAGATATTCATGCCATAGAAGATGCGATGAATGCAGGAGTAAAACTAATTTGTACAGTGCATGGAAGCTCTTTGTTAGATATTCAAAGAAAACCCGTCTTGAAAGAATTAATAGAAAAAAAGATATTTGAACGTATGGTGATTTTAAGTTATAGAAATGGCCCGGGAACGATAGACAATATTATTGATGGAGTTTCATTAAAGCCATTAATGAGGAGTTGACATGATTATGTTTATAAAATTAATTGGGGCGATATGTACTGTCATCGGAACTACTTTCATTGGGCTGCTGCTGGACAAATTAGATGTATATAGAATGAATGATTTAAAAACCCTGCAAAAAGCGTTTGTTTTTTTAAAGGGAGAAATAGATTATATGATTACTCCTCTTCCCCTGGCAATGGAGCAGGTGGGAAGCAGAATTGGTTCCAATATAGGAAATATTTTTACATATGCAGGGGAGTTAATGGGCAAGAAAACTGGATACAATGCATCGGAGTTATGGGAAAATGCTGTGGAACGCTATATTGATGATACATACCTATCCAAAGTAGATAAAAGCATATTATTATCCTTTGGCAATGCTTTAGGCTATTTGGATAAAGAAATGCAGAAGAACAATATTAACTTGTGTATTTTATATTTGGAAGATGAGATGAAAAAACTTGATTTGCATCATCAGAAAAACGGAAGGTTATATAGAAGCCTAGGAATATTAAGTGGATTATTAATTGTGATACTGCTTTATTAAAGAAAATAGGAGGGAATTTATGGATATTACAATCGTGTTTAAAATTGCTGCAGTCGGAATTTTAGTTTCGGTGCTCAATCAAGTCCTGGTAAGATCCGGAAGAGAAGAACAAGCAATGCTTACAACTTTGGCAGGCCTCATTGTTGTCCTTTTTTGGATCATACAATATATTAGCGATTTGTTTCAAACCGTTCAAACATTGTTTCAGCTTTAGGAGATGTAGATATGGAAATAGGTCAAATTGTGGTCATTGGGCTCATTTCAGTGATTTTAGGACTCATTCTGAACAAGCAAAATCCTGAATGGAGTATGTATATAAGAATTGCAGCAGGAATAATTATATTCGTCGTGATTCTTGAAAGATTAGGAGTCGTATTAGATGTTGTAAAAAGAATGAGTGAAAAGATTGATATTGACATTATATACATTGAAATTGTTTTTAAAGTCCTTGGAATTGCATATATATCCGAATTTGGTGCGCAGCTTTGTAAAGACGCTGGAGAATCCTCCATTGCGTCTAAGATTGAATTTGCAGGAAAAGTCCTTATTATAACTGTATCAGCACCGGTGATGCTTGCTTTAATGGATATAATAACAAGAATTATTCCTTAGGGGTTGTGTCTATGAAAATATTACAAAGGATTATTATAATCTTATTATTTTGGTTAATGATACCCCAACTTATTTACGCAAAACCAGTTGAAGAAATCTGGACGAAGCAATTGGATACTGTTGATTTTTCATCCATTGAGCGTGTTGTTAATCGAATCAAGAATCAAACGGACAATTCATATCTCGATGGATTTAATTTTAAAGAGATTGTAGAAAAAATCATTAGAGGAGAGACAAATTTTTCAATATTTAGTATAATAGAGGAGATAATTGAGCTTTTTTTTCGTGAGATCAGGGGATATATGAGTCTGATCGGAAAGCTCCTTATTATCTCTGTACTATGTGCTTTATTAAGTAATATAACAGAATCTTTTCAGAACAAATCCACTTCTCAAATAGGGTTTTATGTTTGTTATATCGTTTTAATTATTCTTCTTTTGCAGTCATTTCAAATTGCAATGCAAGTTGCGCAATCTGCTATTGAAAATATGGTTTTAATTATGCAGTCCGTACTGCCCTTACTGCTTACTTTAATGATGACATCGGGAGCTGTATCCTCTGGAACCATTTTTGAGCCTATTATTCTATTTTCTATCCAAACCATTGCAATGTTCGTAAAAAGTATTATCCTTCCTATTATTTTCTTAATGGCTGTATTAGGCGTTGTGAATTCACTTTCAGGGAAAGAAGTCTTAAAAAAGATGATGGAGCTTTTTGAGCAAATCACAGATTGGATTCTTAAAGGGATAGCCGCATTGTTTGTCGGTATAATGGGCCTACACGGTCTTACTTCACCAGCTTTAGATGGAATCATCAATAATGTTGCCAAATCTGCGGTAAGTACATTTGTACCCGTTGTCGGAGAAGCTTTGAGCGGCGCTGTAGATGTCGTAATGAATTGTTCACTTCTTATAAAAAACGCTATCGGGGTAGGCGCTATAATCCTGTTATGTATTTACTGCATCATACCAGTGATAAAAATACTTGTTTTTCTATTCATTTATAAAATCGTAGCTGCTCTGATAGAGCCCATATCGGATAAAAGAATTGTTAATTGTATTTCTGATATGGGAGAAGCCTGTAAAAGGTTATTTACATGCGTTATAACCGTTAATATTTTATTTATTATTACAATAGCCATATTAGTCGGCGTAGGGAGTATGGTTGCGATGATGAGGTAGGTGGTTGGATGATAGCATTGTTTGGAGAATGGATAAGGAACATAGCACTTTTTGTTATCTTTTCAGCTCTTATAGAGATGTTAATGCCCGAAAGCCATTTTAGAAAATATATTCATATGATCCTGGGATTTGTTTTAATGCTTATACTCATTAGACCAATTACCTCTATTTTTTTTGACAATAAGGATACATTTAAAAACTTTATAGAGATCAATCAACTAGAAATGGAACGTCAAAGTATTGTAAGGCAAAGCAGCGTTCTTGAACTGAAGCAGGAGGAGCTTATTTTAGATACATATAAATCAAATCTTGGGGAACAAATAAAAAAATTGATTGAAAACAATACCAATGTCAGTGTAAGCCATGTTGAAACCTATGTGAATGAAGATAAGACTAATAAAGACTATGGAGTTATTCAAGGGGTAAATTTAACGATTATTAAAAATAAAGAACCTGATTCAAAAATTACTGCAATTGTACCCATAAAACCGGTAGAAATTAATACTGCCCATAGTAAAAAACAAAATAAAGTAGAAGGTCATGAAGAAGATGAACTGGAAAAAAATATAAAAAAATTATTAATTAACTTCTATAATTTGTCCGGTGATAATATAAATATTACTGTACAAAAGAAATAGCAGAGGTGAAAACATATGGAAAAATTTAGAGAGTGGCTAAAATCCTTACATAAAGAGAATAAAAAAATGATCTCCAATATCCTATTTGTAATAGGGATGGGAATCTTATTTATTGTTTTAGGGAATACGGTCTTTACGGATATTCCAAAATCCTTATCAATTATGCAGAACAAATCCAGTAATACGAGCAGGATCATTAATGAGGAGAGTATATCCATTGAAAGCAGCAAATCCTATGAAGAAATCATGGAAGAAAGGGTAGAAAAAATTTTTTCTAAGATGGAAGGAGTAGGTAAAGTTCAAGTAATGATCACTATTGCATATGGGAAAGAAGTACATATTGCAGAAGATGTTAATTCTTCTTATTCCACAACCAATGAAGAAGATCATCAAGGAGGTCGAAGGGAAATAAAAAGTGAAGATATACAAAACAAAATTGTGATGCAAAATACAGGGTCAGGAAGCGCCCAGCCTATTGTATTAAAGGAAAAAGAACCAGAAATACAAGGGATTTTAATTTTAGCTGAGGGGGGTGACGATCCGAGGATCAAGCAGCAATTAACTGCTGCTTCTGAAACCTTATTGGGTGTTCCTGCACATAAAGTACAGGTATTTAAAATGAATAATAAATAAGGGGGACTAAATATGTTTGTATTTAAAAGAAATCAAATTATTGTGACAGCTTTAGTGGCTATGATTGCAATTGCAGGGTATCTCAACTACACAGACAGCAGCCGCATGAAGGATGCAGAAATTGTTTATGATGAGGAAATAGATGTATCATCAACCATTCCCGATGATGCTATGATTTTGGAAACAATGGAAACAACAGAAGATTCTTCTGAAGGTATTATTGGAGAAGCTCTAACAAATGATCCTGAATTATTAGCATTAGAAGATCCCGAAGAAGCAAGTCTTGAAGTGGCTGATGGAGAAGAAGTGGCAGATAGCGAGGATCCGGGAGCTGCAGTATTTGTAAATAGCAGTACTGACACACCTTATTTTGCACAGGCTAAATTGGATAGAGAGCAAGCAAGAGCTCAAGAAAAAGAAATCTTAACGCAATTATTAAACAATAAAGATTTAGAAAAAGATAAAAAATCCAAAGCAGCAGAAGAAATGTTAAACCTTCAAAAACGTATAGAAAAAGAATCAGCTACAGAAGCTATGATAGAAGCAAAAGGATTTAAAGAAGTATATGTAAGAATTAATGACAATGGTGTGGATGTAGTAGTTAATAAAGAAAAATTAACAGAACAGGAACTTGCTCAAATTGAAAAAATCGTTCGTAGTGCCACAGGATTTGAAGTGGATAAAATTCAAATTATTCCGCTAAAATAACAATAAAACTAATTTGCAAATGTAGATAAATCTGCTATAATGGATTTAAGAAAAATTCACCATTTGAATTTTAATCTACTTTTGCGTAGGAGGAATCGAAATGGACGAGAAAAGTACTTATTCGATGAATGATATAAATCAAGTTGGTCAAATTCAGATTGCAGATGAAGTTATTGCAATTATTGCTGGATTAGCTGCAACGGAAGTGGAAGGAATTGCCGGAATGTCAGGTAACTTTGCCGGAGGCATTGCAGAAGTTTTAGGAAAAAAGAACCTGTCAAAAGGCGTTAAGGTAGAAGTTGGAGAAAGTGAAGTATCCATTGACTTATCTCTTGTAATTAAATTTGGGTTTAAGATTCCTGAGGTTGCTGCAAATGTTCAGAAAAAAGTTAAGAATGCTGTTGAAACAATGACTGGACTTTCCGTCATAGAAATCAATCTTAATATTACAGGTGTTCATTTTGAAAAAAATAAATCTGGCAATCCAGATAAAGAAAAAGAATTTTTTGAATAGGAAATGGAAAAATTAACCCTTAAATATAGTTATATTTAAGGGTTAATTTAAGTGTAGAGAATTATATAAATAACTTCGAGGAGGAACAAAATGAGCCGCCGTAGAGTGAGAGAACATATTTTTACTTTATTGTTTCAAAAAGAGTTTGCTCAGCCTGACGAGGAGCAAGAAAGAATAGATCTATATTTTGAACAGCATTCCCATATAAAAGAAGAAGATAGAAATTATATTTTAGAAGAGCTTAAGGGCATTTCAGTTCATATGGAGAAGATTGATGAATTATTATCCCACTACACAAAGGGATGGAAAATTGAAAGAATGTCTAAGGTTGATTTAGCTATACTTAGGGTTGCTGTTTATGAAATGTATTATAGGGACGATATTCCCAAAAGTGTAGCCATCAATGAGGCCATTGAATTAGCAAAAAAATTCAGCAGTGATGAAGCCCCTGCTTTTATTAATGGGGTATTAGGAAAGATTTCTTCTTCAGTGGAAGCTGTTGCCTATGAAGAATAATAAAATTTTTTCCGTATCTGATATTAACAAGTATATTAAAGCATTAATAGATATGGACTATATCCTAAATAGTATTTGGGTACAAGGAGAAATCTCAAATTTTAGAAAGCATACTTCAGGACATTTATATTTTACACTAAAGGATCAAAATAGTGCGATTTCATGTATAATGTTCAGAAGCAGTGTTTATGCTCTTAACTTTGAGCCTAAAAATGGTATGCATGTAATGATTCAAGGAGCAGTTTCCGTATATGAGAAAAGCGGCCAATATCAAATTTATGTCAATAAAATGGAAAGAGCAGGCATAGGCGTTCTTTATGAAGCCTTTGAGAGACTTAAAAGAGATTTGGAAGCAGAAGGCTTGTTTCGTCAAGAAAATAAAAAGCCGATTCCTCCTTTCCCAAAATGCATTGGCATTGTTACATCTCCGACTGGTGCAGCTATTAAAGATATTATTCAAGTCTCTAAAAGAAGAAATCCAAATATTGAGTTAGCTCTTTATCCTGCTCTGGTACAAGGGGAAGACGCTCCAAAAAGCATAGCAGAAGCAATTCATGCGTTGAATGAATGGGGACAAGCTGACGTATTAATAGTCGGAAGAGGTGGAGGATCTATTGAAGACCTTTGGGCTTTTAATGAAGAAATGGTAGCAAGGGCTATTTATGCGTCTAAGATACCTGTCATTTCTGCAGTTGGGCATGAAACTGATTTTACAATTGCGGATTTTGTATCCGATCTTAGAGCCCCAACCCCGTCAGCGGCTGCAGAATTAGCTGTTCCATCAAGAAATGAATATATCTCAAAAGTTTCCAATATCTTAAGAACTCTGAATCAATTAATAGATAAACGAATTTCTTTTTATAACAACAGACTTGTTGGGATTCAAAATCGTGTAATATTTAAAAAGCCTTTAGAATTAGTTTATCGTAGGCAGCAAGAATTAGATTATTTAGAGAAAAATCTTCATAAACACATCAATGATCAATTAAGAAATTATAAAACTCATCTTATACATAAAATAAATACTCTGGAAACTTTGTCTCCGTTAAATACGTTAACTCGGGGATATTCGATTGTAATGGATGATCATGGACAAACGATTTCTTCTATTGATGATGTAAAGACAAACGATCATATCAATATTCGTATGAAGGATGGAGTCATTACGGCATGGGTTGAAGAGGCACGGAAGGAAGTGGAGAAAGACAATGCCTAGGAAAAAACGTTTAACTTTTGAAGAAAGTCTGGAGCGATTGGAAGAATTGGTTGATATATTAGAAAATGGAGATATTTCTTTGGAAGAATCTTTGAACTATTATAAAGAAGGAATCGAATTGTCTTCTTTTTGTTCTAAAGAACTGGAAGAAGCCGAAAAACAAGTGATCATGCTGCAAAAAAATGCCGAAGGTAAATTTATAGAAAAGCCCTTCTTTATAGAGGAGAATAATGATGAACTTTAAAAAGGAATTGGACAATAAAGTAGAGATTATTAATAAATATTTAGATGAATTTATACCTCAGCCTCACGGATATGCAGAAGTGATTTATGATGCCATGCGATACAGTTCCTTTTCAGGGGGAAAAAGACTTAGACCTGTATTAATGCTGTCTGCTTTCGAGGCTGTAGGAGGCGTAGGAGAAATTATTTATCCCTTTGCCTGTGCTTTAGAAATGATACATACCTATTCTTTAATTCATGATGATCTTCCAGCAATGGATAATGATGATTATAGAAGAGGGAAACTAACCAATCATAAAGTATATGGAGAAGGCTTGGCTGTATTGGCTGGAGATGCGCTGCTCAATTTGGCTTTTGAGACAATGATTCATGCGATAAAAAGCCAAAAGTCGTGGGAAGCCGTTGAGGCCATGGATGTGATCGCATCTTCCGCAGGAATCAAAGGCATGATTGGCGGACAAGTTGTTGATTTGATTTCTGAACATAAACCCGTAGATATCGATATCCTTCATTATATACACAAAAATAAAACCACTGCAATTATTCAAGCTGCTTTAAAAGTGGGGGCCATATTAGGAAAAGGAAGCAGCACAGAAATTAAAGCATTAGAAGAGTTTGGATATTGTTTGGGTATGGCATTTCAGGTTCAGGATGATATACTGGATGTGATCAGTACACAGGAGGAGTTAGGTAAGCCAATTAAAAGTGATGAAAAAAACGGGAAGGCAACCTTTGTATCTTTAAAGGGATTAGAGTATTCTAAAGAATATGTCAAACAACTTTCTCGAGATGCTGCACATCAATTAGAAATTTTTAAAGAGAAAGGGCAGTTTTTATCCTGGCTGTCTGAATATTTAATGTCTCGAACTTATTGAGGAGGATTTGCATTGCATACAGTTGGATCTATATTTAGCAACGAAATATTAAGAACATCTATTTTAGCATGGTTTATTGCCCAGGTGTCTAAAATGATTTTAGTACTCATTCAAAGTAGAAAAATGGACTTTTCAAGATTGGTAGGCTCAGGAGGAATGCCTAGTTCTCATTCTGCTTTTGTCATGTCCATGTGTGTAGCTGTAGGAGAACAAATGGGATATGATTCGCCTTTCTTTGGAGCATGTCTTGTGATTGGACTCATCGTTATGTATGATGCAGCAGGAGTTAGAAGAGCTGCTGGCAAACAGGCGGCTGTTTTAAATAAAATCATCGAAGAAATTGAACATGATGAATTGCATTTCGAAGAAAGACTCAAGGAACTTTTAGGTCATACCCCTATTGAAGTTCTGGTGGGAGCAGTTTTAGGCATAGTAATTGCATTGATTTGTGTATAGTAGTAGGGGCGAACGTTGTTCGCCCATTATTCTTACTTAATGATCATCCTATGCTTGAAATAACCTATAGTAAGAGGTTAAAATAATATGGGATAGAAATAATCTCTCTTGAAGAAAGAAGGGAACATGTTGAAGCAATTCATCGATAGTATTGATTCACCTGAAAAATTAAAAAAAATAAGCATAGATCAACTTAATATAGTCGCTAGAGAAATAAGACATTTTTTAATTAATACACTTTCTAGAACAGGGGGACATTTGGCTTCTAATCTTGGAGTGGTAGAATTAACTTTAGCACTTCATTATTGTTTTAACTCTCCCCAGGATAAGATCATTTGGGATGTTGGCCATCAAAGCTATGTGCATAAAATTATCACAGGCAGAAAAGATAAATTTTGCACATTAAAACAAATGGGAGGAATTAGCGGTTTCCCTAAAAGAAAAGAAAGTGTCCATGATATATTTGAGACGGGACACAGCTCTACTTCCATTTCTGCAGCATTAGGTATGGCTGCTGGAAGAGATTTAACTAAAGAAGATTATTCTGTCATTGCCGTTATCGGAGATGGTTCCTTAACGGGGGGCATGGCATTTGAAGCCTTAAATAATGCAGGAAGGTCTAATACCAATTTGATAGTTGTATTAAATGACAATCAAATGTCTATTTCTCCCAATGTTGGAGGCCTTTCTAAATATTTAAACAGTATTCGCACGGAGCCCGTATATCTTGAAGTTAAAGAAGATATCGATCAAATTTTAAAGAAAATTCCTGGCATAGGAAAAAGTGTTGCAAGAACAGTGAAAAAAACCAAAGAAAGTATACGATATTTACTGGTTCCCGGAACCTTATTCGAAGAATTAGGCTTTACTTACGTAGGCCCAATTAATGGTCATGATATTAAATCCCTTGTATCCGTACTTAAGAAGGTAAAAAGGATGAAAGGGCCAATTTTGCTTCACGTAAAAACCGTTAAAGGGAAGGGGTATCCTCATGCAGAAAAGCTTCCATGCCAATATCACGGGATTGGACCTTTTGATGTAAAAACAGGACAGGCACTCAGTGAATCAGGGGAAGCAACCTATTCAGATGTGTTTGGAAATACAATAGTGAATTTAGCCAATGAAAATAATAAAATCGTTGCGATTACTGCGGCGATGCCTGATGGAACCGGTCTAAATAATTTTCAGCAGAAATTTCCGGAAAGATTTTTTGATGTAGGCATTGCAGAACAGCATGCAGTGACTTTTGCTGCTGGACTAGCTTCCAGTGGATTTCATCCTGTTTTTGCTGTTTACTCTTCATTTCTTCAAAGAGCCTATGATCAGATTATTCATGATGTATGTATTCAAAATCTGCCTATGGTCTTTGCAATTGACAGAGCAGGGATTGTAGGGCAAGATGGGGAAACCCATCAAGGAATATTTGATTTGTCCTTTTTATCCCATATGCCTAATATGACGATTATGGCACCCTGCGATCAATTGGAATTAGAAGAAATGTTGAAATTCGCCTTTACGATGAAAGGACCTGTGGCAATTCGCTACCCGAAAGGAAAAGTCTTTAATTTAATGAAGTCGGATAGAACTCCTATTGAATACAAGAAAAGCGAGGTTGTTTGTGAAGGAAAAGACGGAGCCATCCTTGCTGTAGGGAAAATGATGGAATTTGCTCAGTCCATTGTAGAAAATTTAAAACAAGAAGGTATTGAACTTTCATTGATTAATCCAAGATTTATTAAGCCAATCGATGAAGAGATGATTCTTGAAGTTTGCAATAAACACAAGTTCATATTTACTATGGAAGACAATGTGATTACTGGGGGCTTCGGTTCCAAGGTACTGCAAATTCTAGCAGAGCATAATATTAAAGATGTATCCGTAAAAATATTTGCTTTTCCGGATCAATTTATAGAGCATGGTACCAGCAGTGAATTATATAAAAAATATCATTTAGATGCTGAAAATATGCAAAAGACAATAAAGAAAACAATAATTGAAGGATGATTAATACATGACAAATAAAGAACGCCTGGATATCCTATTGGTAAAACGAGGTTTTTTTGAATCGAGAGAAAAGGCAAAAGCCAGTATTATGGCAGGTCAAATTATAGTAAATGGTATAAAAGAAGTAAAGGCGGGAGTACAAGTTGATGAAAATGCCAATATAGAAGTGAAAGAAGTTATGAAATATGTCAGCCGCGGCGGTTATAAATTAGAAAAGGCAATGGAGGCATTTTCGATTGATTTAGAAAATAAGATTGCTCTGGATGTTGGCGCATCTACTGGAGGCTTTACGGATTGTATGCTTCAAAATGGTGCTAAGAAGGTATATGCCATTGATGTAGGTTACGGTCAATTTGCATGGAAACTGCGGCAGGACGAAAGAGTAGTCTGTATGGAAAAAACCAATATAAGATATGTAACAAAAGACGATTTGGCGGAATTAGGGGATTTTGCTTCGATAGATGTTTCTTTTATATCCCTTACAAAGGTTTTAGTTCCTGTTAAAAATTTATTAACGGATTGTGGTGAAATTGTATGCTTAATTAAACCCCAATTTGAAGCAGGAAGAGAAAAAGTAGGAAAAAAAGGGGTAGTAAGAGACCCTAAGGTTCATGAAGAAGTGATCTTAAATGTCATTCATTATGGAATTGAAGAAAATCTATATTTGCGAGGACTTTCATATTCTCCTATTAAAGGACCTGAGGGAAATATTGAATACTTGGCGTATTTTAGCAAACAGTCTATAGAAGATAACAACTTGAACATAGAATTATTAATACAAAAGACGGTAGAAGAAGCACATAACGAATTAAACTAAATGTGGTGATAAGATGAAAAAGATAGGCTTACTTCCGAATATTAAGAAAGATATTGGTTTAACCAATACTGCTATGATTCTTGATTGGCTCACAAAGAAGAATTGTGCGGTCAATCTATTGGAAACTCCTGCAAAAATCCTTAATCGTTCGGATTTACAAAAGAATGAAGATGAAATCTATAGAGATTCAGATTTTATCATCGTTTTAGGGGGAGACGGGACCTTTTTAAGTGCTTCGAGGAATGCGGCGATTTATGACACACCGATTCTTGGGATTAATTTAGGGACTTTAGGCTTTCTCGCAGAAGTAGAAAAAAAGTCCTCTTTAGAAGCACTTCAAAAGGTTTTGGACGGAGAATATGCTGTTGAACAGAGAATGATGTTGGAAGCCAGCGTCTATGACCGTCAAAAAGATGGTGAGAAAAAATTAATTTGCTTAAATGATATTGGTATCACAAGAGGCTCTCTTTCCAGGATCATTGATTTAAAAATATTTATTAATGATAATTTTGTAGACGACTATCCTGCGGATGGAATTATTATATCCACTCCTACAGGCTCCACCGGCTATAATTTATCTGCCGGAGGTCCAATACTTGATCCGAATACAAATATGATGGTCATTACTCCGATTTGTCCTCATAGTTTATATGCCAGATCCATTGTTGTATCTGATGGAGACGTCATAAAGGTTCAAATTGGTGAAAACTTTGGCTGTGATGTTATTTTAACCATAGATGGGCAAATGGGATATCATTTAAGTAATAACGATGTTGTAACCATAAAAAAATCTCACTATAAAACAAGCCTGATCAAAACATCCAATTATAGCTTTTTCGATATATTGCGGAAAAAAATTGTTGGGATAAGGAGTGAAATAGGATATGAAGGTGAAACGTCAGTCAAAGATTCTTGAACTGATTCATAGCAACTCCATTGAAACGCAAGAAGAATTAGCTGAAAAATTAAAAGAAGCAGGTTATGAAGTTACTCAAGCAACCATTTCAAGAGATATACGTGAACTTAAATTAACTAAAGTGCCTACAGCCCATGGAACACAAAAGTATGCAGTAATTACTCAAAATGAACAGCAGATATCGGATAAATTCATTCGTGTTTTTCGAGATGGATTTGTAAGCATGGACAGAGCACAAAACATTCTTGTCATCAGAACCCTTACTGGAATGGCAATGGCAGTAGCTGCAGCGATGGATGCTTTTCACTATCAAGAGATTGTCGGAACCATTGCCGGAGATGATACCCTTTTTTGTGCAGTAAGAAGTGAAGATGAAACAATTAAACTCATGGAGAAGCTGAATCGTATCCTCAATTCGAACTAAGGAGGAATTTCATGCTCATTCACATTTATATTAAAAACATAGCATTAATCGATGAAATAACGTTAGATTTTGATGAATGTTTAAATATTTTAACTGGTGAAACTGGCGCAGGTAAGTCTATTTTAATAGATTCCATTAATTTTGCCTTAGGAGAAAGAACTTCTAAAGAAATGATCAGGTCTGGAGAAAATAATGCCCTGGTAGAGCTTCTCTTCTACTTAAGAAATGATGAAGCAGTGGATGTTCTTAAGGATATGGGGATTCATCTTGAAGAAGACAGATATCTTCTAATATCAAGATCCATAAATCAAACGGGAAGAAGTATATGTCGTATTAATGGGCAAACGATCACCTTGGGGATGCTCAGGCAAGTTTCTAATATGCTCATTGATGTTCATGGACAGCATCAACATCAATCTTTATTGGATGTTGGGAAACATATTGAACTATTGGATGAGTTTTGTAAAGATGACCTAAAAGATTATAAAAATCTCATTGCTCAATATTATAAAGACTACAAAAATATTGAAAAACAAATGGAAAATCTCCTAGTAGATGAAAAAGAAAAAGATAGAAAGATCGATCTCTTACAATTTCAAATTGATGAAATTTCAGAAGCTAAATTAAAGAAAAATGAAGATGAGCTGTTGCAATCCCAGCTAAAAATCTTATCTAATTCCGAAAAACTCAGCAATGGTATAGAGAGCATTTATGCTTTCTTGTATGATAATTCATTTAAGGGCTCTTCTGCCTGTGATCAATTAGGAGAGGCGTTAAAAATCCTAAGAGACTTGTCCAATATAGATTCTGAACTATTACCTGTATATGAAAACGCAGAAAATATTCTCGTTCAATTAGAGGATTTATCAAGAGATATAAGAAATTACAGCAAAAATATTGAACATGACCCCGAAGAACTTCAAAATGTAGAAAATCGCCTAGATTTGATTTATAATTTAAAAAGAAAGTATGGAAATACTATTGATGAAATTCTTGAATATAAGGAAAAAATAGAAGACGAATTAAACTTTATAATAAACAGTGATGAAAAACGAAAACAACTTAAAAAAGAGCATTTGGAATTAGAGAAGAAAATAATAGAACTTTGCAAAGAGATCTCCGATATAAGAAAAGATAAAGCTAAAGTCATTGAAGACAACATAGAGAAAGTGCTCCATGAGCTGGAAATGAAAGAAGCAAAGTTTTCTATTCATTTTTCACAAAAAGAGCATTTTAACGAAAACGGTTGGGATCAAGTTGAATTCTTAATTTCTACTAATCCCGGAGAAGGTTTAAAACCCCTTTCAAAAATTGCATCCGGCGGAGAAATGTCTCGAATCATGCTTGCTCTAAAAAGTGTTTTGGCAGATATTGATGAAATTGATACCTTGATTTTTGATGAAATAGACACGGGAATCAGTGGAAGAGCAGCACAAAAGGTTGCGGAGAAACTAGGATATATTTCAAGAAAACATCAAGTTATTTGTATTACGCACTTGCCTCAGATAGCTGCTATGGCCGATCAGCATTATAGAATTGAAAAGAAGGTAGAAAAACAAAAGACCCTATCTTCCGTTCAAGTTCTGGATCATCATCAAATGATCACAGAACTCGCCAGATTAACCAGTGGTGCATCTATTACGGATATTACTTTGAAAAATGCTGAAGAAATGAAAAGAATGGCTAATGAACTTAAAGTAAATTTTGTATAAAAATTTTTAATGCGGCATAAGCCGCTTTTTTTATGTAATTGGTTTTTTTAATAGTTTTTGGCTGGTATAAGAACAATTTAAAAAGGTTAATTTATGTTTATAAACTATTATAAAAAAATAAATTAATCTTTTTAATTTATACTGGCGGGGTGTGAAACTTTGAATGATAGGAAAAAAACACATCGTAAATCATTAAGAATTGCTCTATTATTTATATTTTTTATTACTTTTATAAGTCCTTTTGCTGCATCATTTTTGTATATTCCTGAAGAAATTAAATTAGTTGCTGGAAGAGAACATGAATTTCAATTCAATGTTCCCCTTCATGCTAATATTGTATCGGAAAAACAGGGCGTCCTTAAAGTAAATAATAAGCCTATCGATGAAAAGGATATCGATATTAGCTTACAGAAGCCCTTTTCTATTCAATCCGATGAAAAAGGCACCCTAGATGTAAAACTTAAGCTTTTAGGCGTTCTTCCTCTAAAAACCGTTAAAGTTGATGTCATTTCTCCCATGGAAGTTGTTCCCTGCGGTATTACTGTTGGGGTAAATGTCGCTACGGATGGCATTATGGTTTTGGGAACTGGTAATGTAAACGGAGTAGATGGAAAGGTATATGAACCCAGTAAAGGAATATTGGAAAGTGGAGATTTGATTTTAGAGGTGAACGGAAAACCATTAGAAAATAAGGAACAGCTCATTGATTATATAGAAAATAGTAATGAAAAAAAACTAAAAATGAAGGTAAAAAGAGAAGATGAAATAATTGAAACAAGTATTCAGCCCGTCAAAAGCAAAGAAGATAAACGGTTTAAAATAGGAGCATGGGTGAGAGATCAAACCCAGGGGATTGGAACAGTCACTTATTATAATCCACATACTAAAGCTTTCGGAGCCTTAGGTCATGGAATAACAGATATTGATACGAAAAAACTGATGCCAATTAAGGACGGTAAAATTATGAAAGCAGAAATCACTTCCATAAAGAAAGGTCAAAAAGGTATTCCGGGAGAACTTACGGGAGCGATTTATGATACAGAAGAATCCAGAATCGGTAGCGTTGAGATTAACACGACTCAAGGTATTTTTGGCAAGATTGAAACGGATAAAAGCGATTTCCTTCCTACAGACACGATGCCTATTGGCCTGCAGCATGAAATTCATGAAGGAAATGCAGTCATTCGCTCCAATATTTCTGGGAATAAAATTGAAGAATTTGATGTATATATTCAAAAAATCGCAAAGTTCAACCAAGACGCTTCAAAAGGTATGATAGTAAAAATAACAGATCCCAGATTGCTTGAAAAAACCAATGGTATTGTGCAAGGAATGAGTGGCAGTCCCATTTTACAGGATGGTAAATTAATAGGTGCGGTTACCCATGTTTTTGTACAAGATCCTACAAAAGGTTACGGGATTTTTATTGAAAGCATGCTCAAAAAAGAGGAGCTTATGGAATAATATTGAATAATATACTCTATTTTATTTACGAGCATATTTTTGTGAATAATCAATCTTGATTTTATTCTGTCAATTCATTATAATAGGAATGAACTGTATATTTTATAGAGGAGGGCTATGATCTAGGAGGCTAAAGTCTTTATAATAAAATAGGGGGGATTTGTTTGAAAAATAATAAGATACAAATTGTATTGGCAGATGATAATAAAGACTTTTGTGATATTTTAGAAGAATACTTGAATAAGCAAAACGACATGGAGGTTATTGGAACTGCCGCGAATGGTTTAGAAGCTTGTGATATTATTTTAGACAAGAAGCCAGATGTTGCCATTTTAGATGTAATTATGCCCCATTTGGACGGAATAGGCGTATTGGAGAAACTTAACTCTATTTCTATGGCGAAAAGACCTTTGTATATCATGCTTTCGGCAGTTGGTCAGGATAAAATTACTGAAAAGGCATTAAATTTAGGTGCTGAATACTATATAATAAAACCTTTTGATATGGAAACGCTTATTACCCGTATACGCCAGTTAAAGGGACATCATGAAATTATAAAAAATAAGTCCATAAGTGTAAACTCCAATAAAGGCTCCTTTGCTCCTTCCGCTCATAGCCTGGAAACAGAAGTAACCAATGTTATTCATGAAATTGGAATTCCCGCTCATATTAAAGGATATCAGTATCTTAGAGACGCAATCATAATGGCAATTAATGATATGGATATTTTAAATTCTATAACCAAGCAATTATATCCCTCAATCGCTAAGAACTATAATACTACTCCCAGCAGAGTAGAAAGAGCTATTCGTCATGCTATTGAAGTAGCTTGGAGCAGAGGGAAAATGGATACAATTGATAAACTTTTCGGATATACTGTAAATAACGGGAAAGGTAAACCTACTAACAGTGAATTTATAGCACTAATTGCTGATCGTTTGCGATTAGAATTGCAAGTAGGATAATACATAAAAAGGCTTTCCTGCTTTTAAATATCAGGTTTAAAAGCAGCAAAGCTTTTTTTATTTTGGTTATATTTATTTTAAAATCACCCATACTAAATAAAGATAGAGAAAAAAAGTGGGTGAATACATGAGCATTGTAGGTGTTGCAAAAGTAGACTATAAAACAAAAAACTTAATTCAAAGAATCACTCCTAATGATATTGCCATTATTGATCATGAAGATTTAGATTATGCCTGTGCATACAGTTTGGCTTCAAAAAAAGTAAAAGCAGTAATTAATACATCCAATTTCATATCAGGAAAATATCCCAATAGAGGTCCTCATATTCTTCTTGATGCTAAAATTCCTATCTACGAAAATATTGATCATAATGTGTTTAAATATATAAAGGAAAATGATGAAATCGTCATTAAAGAAAATTTACTGATTAAAAACGAATTAAAGATACGATTGAAGCCTCTTACAAAAACTCAATGTGATACATATCAACAATTATCCCAAAAAAATATTCAGAGTGAAATGCGTTCTTTTATTGATAATACATTGGAATATATGAAAAAGGAAAAAGAACAGTTATTTTTGCCTAGAGAAAATCCCAGACTTAATGTAAATATACGAAACAAACCTGTAGTTATTGTCATTAGAGGACATCACTACATGGAGGACTTAGTTAGACTTAAGCATTTTATCAGTCAGAATCATCCGATTTTAGTCGGAGTGGACGGAGGAGCAGATGGTTTCGCCGAGATCAATTATACGCCGGATATTGTTTTTGGAGATATGGACAGTGTATCGGATGATACCCTTAAAAATGCTAAAAATATTGTTGTTCATGGATATTGTAACGGGACATGCCCCGGAGAAGAACGTTTGAAAAAGCTGAATCTTGAGTATGAAAAGTATTTTTGCTTTGGAACGAGTGAAGATGCTGCCATATTAATGACCTATTTTATGGGAGCATCATTGATTGTAACCGTGGGAAGCCATAACAATATAATAGATTTCCTGGAGAAAAATCGAAGAGGAATGTCAAGCACTATTTTAACCAGAATGCTGACCGGTTCTAAATTAATCGATGCCAAAGGTTTCTTCAGATTATGCTAGAAAGAGGGGGTTGGATTGGAGAAAAAAGTATCTGTGATTATACCAGCTTATAATGAAGAAAAAAGAATCGAAGCAACTATTAGAGGACTTATAGAACCTGATATGGAAGTGATCGGTGAGATCATTGTTGTTGATGACGGCTCAAAGGATCAAACAAGAGAAAAAGTATTGAGGGTTCAATCCGATTATGTTTTTTGTATTTCTTTACCCCAAAATTGTGGAAAAGGGGCTGCTTTAAGAAAAGGCTTAGAAGTTGCTAAATTCCCTATAATCGCCTTTCTAGATGGGGATTTAGGATACACTTCCAAGGAAGTGATAAAACTCATTGAACCTGTTTATTATGATGAAGCTGATGTCACAATAGCCGCCTTTCCAACTCCCAGCATAAAAGGAGGATTTGGAATAGTAAAAAAGGTCTCTCAAAAAGGTGTAAAACTTTTAACGGGGAAATCTGTACAAAATCCTATCTGCGGTCAAAGGGTATTTAATAAGACTGTTCTTTCAAACATCGAAATACCCGATGGCTTTGGGGTTGAAATAGGTATGATGATTGATATCCTAAATCAAAATTTAAGGGTAAGAGAAATTCCCGTATTAATGAATCATAGGGAAACGAAAAGAGATATTTCTGGGTTTATCCATAGAGGAAAAGAATTAATAGACATTGTTCGTATTTTAGCAAAAAAATATTACAAACATAAAACTATAGTGGATCGATGGTGACATATGATTCTTTATTTATTAGGAGGAATAATATCATTTTTTGTTTCATTTTTTTGGAAATCTTTTATAGTTGAATTCTTAATCAGCCATAATATAAAGGCTGTTAATTATCATAAAAAAGAAATACCGGCTGGGATTGGCATATTGCTTCTGCTGTCTGGTGTTGTTTCATCTTCTTTTATTCTTTTTATTACAGACCAGCCGATGATGTACTATGTATATTTATTTGGATTATCCTTAGTTGGTTTTGTCGGTATCCTTGACGATTTAGTGGGAGAAGACAAAATTAAAGGCTTAAAAGGACATCTTTCCAAAATGTATCAGGGAGAATTGACATCCGGTGGACTAAAAGCGATTATTGGAGGATTAGCAGCCTTATATGTATCCTTTTCCTTTTCGATGAGTTTAATTGATTTACTGCTTAATACCCTAATCATATTATTTTTTATCAATAGTATGAACTTATTCGATGTTAGACCGGGACGGGCAATTAAAATATTTTTATTAACCAGTATGCTGATTTGGATCTTTTCAAAAGCACCGGACAGATTCCTTACGCTTTTACTGACTGGAGGAATATTAAGTATTATAAAAGGTGATTTAAAAGAAGAATATATACTAGGAGATGTAGGTGCAAATATATTAGGGTATACCCTTGGATTTACAAGTGCCATTTCATTTAATATGATGAATAAAGTTATTATCATTGCCTTGCTTATGATTCTTCATATAATTGCAGAAATAACATCTATTTCTTTAATCATAAATAGAAATCCTGTACTAAAATATATTGATGGAATAGGTCGTTTAAAAGAATAAAACACAATTCCAGGGATATCCCTAGAAATTGTGTTTTATTCTTTTGAATTGAGGTTTTTAATTTTTAGTTCATCGGGAGTAATATAAATGGTATTTTGATGATCGTAAATCACCATTCCTGGTTTTGCACCATTAGGTTTTCTAACATATCTTTTTTGAGTATAGTCAACTGGTACATTGCTTGAAGTTTTTGCTTTACTATAGAAGGCAGCAAGATTTGCCGCTTCCATAATGGTGGATTGAGGAACTTCTTTGTTTTGAGTTTTTATGATGACATGAGAGCCTGGAATATCTTTTGTATGAAACCATAAATCTGTCGGCAATGCAAAACGAAGGGTAAGTTCGTCATTTTGGCGATTGTTTTTTCCTACATAAATATCAAATCCGTCACTGGAGCGATAATGAAGAGGCTTTGACTTAATCTGTGATTTTGACTTTTTTGAATGCCTCATTTTTATATATCCTTGTTCTTTTAACTCATAGCGTATATCATTGATATCACTTTCATCGGTACTGGATTCTGTGGCAGTTAATAAGGATTCCAGGTATTGAATTTCCTCTTCTGTTTGTTTAAGTTGTTCTATAAGTGCCAAGTGCGTTCTTTTTGCCTTATTATATTGCTTAAAATAATGCTGAGCGTTTTCTGAGGGTGTAAGTGTAGGATCTAATGGAATGATCACTGTAGGTTGTTCTTCCTCATAAAAATTAATGCTCTCAAATGAATTCATACCCTTTGAAATCGCATATATATTGGCAGTGATTAATTCGCCATACACTCGAAGATATTCTCTGTCAGACACCTCTTTTAATTTCTGAATTTGCAAATCTTTTTTCTTATAACATCTTTCCAGGTTGTTTTGAATAATTCTGTGAATGTCAGTGGATTTTTGCTTAATTCTAGAGAGATTGTCTTTTTCGGCATAAAATAATTCTATAACTTGAGAGATGGNATCGAATTTTTGCTTTTTGAATTCAATAAATTGTGTCATATCAATAGATGAAAAATCTATAGGTTCATTGGTATCTGGATGAAAAACAATTTGAGGAGTAAAAGCATTGTTTTTGATTAAACTAAATAAATGGTGCATAACGTTGGATAATGCCGTTTTATTCTCATCCGTTAACTCTTCTAAATAGAGGGATGCATCCAGATGGGCTCTATGACATATTTCAGAAGCAACCACAGGACTTATTCCAGAAAAAGACTTATAAATAGCCTGCTGAAGCTTTGTGCCGTCGGTACCTTTCAAAAATTTCCCGAAATTATTGCTGGGAACCGATAAAGGATTCATTTTATCTTGAGAAGGAGGTCTAACATAAATTCTTCCCGGCAATACTTCTCTTACGGAACTTTTATCCTTAGATACATGTATGATACTGTCAAGTATACGATTTTCGCTGTCGGTTAAAATGATATTGCTATGTCGTCCCATGATTTCAATAATAAGTTTTTTAATACATAAGTCTCCCATTTCATTTAAAGCTTCTATATGAAATTCTACGATTCTTTCAAAATCAGGCTGAATAACATCTATTATTTTTCCTCCGGATAAATGCTTTCTGAGGAGCATGCAAAACATTGGAGGGGTTTCAGGATTTTTTTTATTGAGATTTGTAATATGGAGTCTTGGATGATTACTGTGGGAAGTCAACAGTATGCGAAAATTGCTTCCTTTACCTCTTGCATGCATAATGATTTCATCGGATTCCGGCTGATATATTTTATCAATTCTTCCTCCTAATAAAAGTTGTTTTATTTCATAAACAATATTAGAAATAACTATTCCGTCTAATGCCATCACTTATTCCTCCTTTGAATATCCTATAGTATATCATTAAATATTTTACTTTAAAAGGACGATTATGCTATTAAAGTCCTATTTATTGACTTACATAAAATCGTGCGATATAATACAAAAATAGAAGAAACGAAAGATTTTAAGAAATGAGTTGAAAATAATGATTCGTAGTATGACAGGATATGGTCTGGGAGAAGCCGTTATAAACGGGAAAAAGTTCACTGTTGAGATACGCTCTGTCAATCATCGCTACAGTGATATTAATATTCGTATGCCTAGAACCATGAATTATTTAGAAGAAAATGTAAAAAATTTTTTGAAAGATAAAATCTCCAGAGGAAAGATTGATGTCTTTATTTCATTTGAAAGTACAGCAGGAGACGACTACGAAATATCCTTGAATGAATCCTTGGCAGAGGCCTATATTAAGGTTTTAAAAACCATCAAAGAAAAACATGATGTTATTGATGATATTTCTGTATCCTTAGTTTCTAAATTTCCCGATGTAATAAGCATCAATAAAAAAGAAGATGATAAAGACTTTTTGTGGAGCTTACTGGAAAAAGCCCTGCTTGAAGCTTGTAACGCTTTTATTTTAATGCGTGAAAAAGAAGGCAATAAGCTTCAAAAGGATCTTTTGGAGAAATCTGTGAAGTTAGAAGAATATTTATCTGCTATCAAAGAGAGAAGTCCTTATTTGGTACAAGACTATAAAATAAAATTAGAAAAAAGACTCCACGAAATTCTTCCTAATCATACTTTGGATGAAAACAGAATCGCAATGGAAGTTGCATTATTTGCAGACAAATGCAGCATAGATGAAGAAATTGTTCGTTTAGACAGTCATATTACTCAACTTAGAGATATATTAACTACTGAAGAAGTAGTAGGCAGAAAATTAGATTTCCTGGCTCAAGAAATGAATCGTGAGGTAAATACAATAGGTTCTAAAGCTAATGATCTTCAAATTACTCATTCGGTTGTGGAGTTAAAAAGTGAAATAGAAAAAATAAGAGAACAGATACAAAATCTTGAATAAGCCAAACTAAGGAGGAGTATAATGGGCATAAAACTGATAAATATTGGGTTTGGAAATATTGTTTCTGCAAATAGGTTAGTAGCAATTGTAAGCCCTGAGTCAGCACCTATTAAGCGTGTGATACAAGAAGCTAGAGAAAGAGGAATGTTAATTGATGCTACATATGGCAGAAGAACTAGGGCAGTCATTATTACAGATAGCGATCATATCATTTTATCTGCCGTACAACCTGAAACAGTAGCCCATAGATTGTCTTTTAAAGAACAAGATAATTTGCATGACGATATCGACGAATAATAGACGAATAATAAAGGTGATTAAAGATGAATAATAATAAGGGGATTATTGTAATTATTTCTGGGCCATCAGGATCAGGAAAGGGGACAATTGTAAAAGAAATTATTAAACATGACAGATATGCTTTATCCATCTCAGTCACTACCCGTTCTCCTAGAGTAGGAGAAAAAGAAGGCATTCATTATTTTTTTAAATCGAGACAAGAGTTTGAAGAAATGATTCATAGGGGAGATTTGATTGAGTGGGCAGAATTCTGCGAGAATTATTATGGTACCCCTAAATCCTATGTTGAAAAAATGCAAAGTGAAGGAAAAGACGTCATATTAGAGATAGAAGTTCAAGGTGCCCTTAAAGTAAAAGAGTTAAATCCCGAGGCTGTTTTGATTTTTATCGTTCCGCCCAGTTTAGCTGAACTAAAGAATAGACTTATAGGCCGAGGCACAGAAAAAGAGGAAATTATTGAAAAGCGTCTTAAAAGGGCTTTAGAAGAGTTAGATATGATTAATAAATATGACTATTTGGTAGTCAATGACTCGATACATGAAGCTGCAAATAAAATTCATACAATTGTAGAAGCAGAACATATGAAGGCAACCAGAAACTTAGATTTAATAGAGAAAATAAAAAAGGAGAGATTCTAATGCTTCAACCATCTTATAGTCAATTAATGGAAAAATTAAATCAGAATAGTTCTGATGAAGATAAACCCATAGTTTCCAGCCGTTATTCCATTGTGATTGCAGCGGCAAAAAGAGCCCGTCAAATTATAGATGGTGATCCGATTTTAGTCAATTCAAAGGTAAATAAACCTGTTTCAATTGCAGTTGAAGAATTGTATCAAGGAAAAGTTATTGTTAAAAATAAAGCCAATCAAATGCATAATACAGCAAATAGCGAAAATCCAGACGATATTGCTGATGCAGATGATATAATAGATGATGATCAGTATAATGATACTGAACAATAAAAATGGTAAAAATCGCCCCAACGGGCGATTTTATTCGTAAGAATGGTCTTGATTCCAATGAAAAAATTGCAAGGAGAGGTAAATATGAATAAAAAAACGGTTATATTAGGTGTTACAGGAGGAATAGCGGCATATAAAGCCTGTGAGATAGTCAGTCGTCTGATCAAGCTGAATATAAATGTTCAAGTCGTGATGACTCAATCTACTCAGGAATTTGTTAGACCTTTAGTATTTCAGTCCCTCACGAATCAGCCGGTGATAACGGATATGTTCGAAAAACCTTCTACATGGGATATTGAACATATTTCATTAGCGCAGAAAGCAGATTTATTTTTAATTGCTCCTGCAACAGCTAATATAATTGGCAAAGTAGCCAATGGCATAGCGGATGATATGCTTTCTACTACTATTATGGCTACAAAAGCACCCGTAGTTTTTGCTCCTGCAATGAATACAGCAATGTATCAAAACAAAATTGTTCAAAAAAACATAAGCAACTTAAAGGAATTAGGATATTATTTCATCAATCCTTCAGAAGGCAGACTAGCCTGTGGAGATGTTGGAATAGGCAAATTGGCAAGCGTTGATACGATCGTTGAAGAGGTGCTGCAAATTCTTCATTCAACAAAGATGGACCTTAAAGGCAAGAATTTATTGATTACAGCAGGACCAACGAGGGAACCCCTTGACCCTGTAAGATACATAAGCAATTACAGCAGCGGAAAAATGGGTTATGCCATTGCAGAAGCTGCAGTAAAAAGAGGTGCAAATGTTACATTAATTTCCGGTCCAACCCATCTTATGCCTCCAAAGGATTGCAATGTAATACATGTTACAACGACGGAAGAAATGTACAATAAGGTGCTGGAAAATTTTGATACTTGTGATATTGTGATTAAAGCTGCAGCTCCTAGTGATTATAGACCTAAAACAGTACTGCCTTCAAAGATCAAAAAGTATGATCACACATTATCCATTGAATTCGTTTCCAATCCTGATATATTAAAAGAACTAGGCATGAGAAAACAGCATCAAATATTAGTAGGCTTTGCAGCTGAAAGTGATCGTGAATTGGAATATGGAAAAGAAAAATTAGAAAAAAAGAATCTCGATATGATTTGTATCAATAATATCCTTAAGGACAAAGTAGGATTTGGACATGATACGAATCAAATTGAAATTTTGAAAAAGTCCGGTGAACAAAAGACTCTTCCCCTTATGAGCAAAATAGAGCTGTCTCATAAAATTTTAGATGAAGTACTGGATTTAATGAAACACCCATAAGGGTGTTTTTGTCAAAGTAAAGGGTGAAAAAAATGATTGCAGAAGTAATCATAGGAATTTCTCATGAAAGTCTCGATAGAGTTTTTCACTATATTGTACCCAAGCATATGGAAAATGAAATTGAGATAGGACTCAGGGTGATGATTCCTTTTGGAAAAGGCAATAAAAAAATAGAAGGTTTTATTATTGGAATCAGCAATACGACAGACATCGACGCTCACAAGTTAAAAGAAATTTATGCCATAGTAGATTCATTTCCGCTTTTCGATGAGCATTTGCTTGAACTGGCAAAATGGATGAAAGAGTATTATGGCTGTAGAATGATTGATTGCCTCCGCTGCATCATGCCTTCCAGTATGAAAATAAGAAGTGAATATTTTGTGAGAATCGCTCCTAAAATAGATAATACTGACATAGAAGATTTTAAAGGAAGAAATAAAGTAGAAGAAGAAATCATTTTATTTTTATTAAACAAACAAAAATATGTTCTGTTAGAAGATGTCTATGATATATTTGGAAAGGAATCAAGCAAATATATCAAAAAACTCATTAAGGAAGGAATTATTGTTCAACAAGAAAAAGAGGATATCAAAGAATTAAGCTATACCATCAAATATATATCGATTAATAAAGATTTAGATTTGGATGAGTTAGAAGACATTATAGAATTATATCAAAGCAAGAAAAATTATCATGCACAAGCAAGAATATTATCTTTGCTTATGATCAATGATTGGATCCCGGTAAATGAATTAAAAAAAGCGCTTCAAGTTTCAAATTCTTCCATTCAGTCTTTAGTCAATAAAAACATCGTTCAAATTGAAGAAATAGAAATTCATAGGGATCCGTACAGCCATATGGATTTTAAATCAACGGAATCCCTTCTTCCTACTCAAGAACAAAAAAATGTGATACAATATATTACGGCTAAATTGGATCATTCAGTTGGAGCTTCCGTTCTTATTCATGGAATCACAGGCAGTGGTAAAACGGAAGTCTATCTTCAATTGATTGATGAAGTGATTAAACGGGGCGGTCAATCTATTGTACTGGTGCCTGAAATTTCTTTGACACCCCAAACGGTTGAACGATTCAAAGGACGCTTTGGAGACCAGGTAGCTGTTACCCACAGTAAACTTTCTTTAAGAGAAAGATATGACCAGTGGAAGAAAGCCAAAGAGGGTAAAGTATCCGTTATGATTGGGCCTAGATCTGCTGTCTTTACTCCTTTTTCATCTTTAAAGCTTATTATATTGGATGAAGAGCATGAGAATACCTATAAGTCGGAAATCTCTCCTAAATTTCATGCTCGAGATGTTGCCAGAAAAAGATGTGAAATGGCTGGAGGCGTATGTGTAACAGCTTCTGCAACGCCATCTTTAGATTCATATTTCGAGTGCGAGGAAGGAAAGGCAGAACTCCTGACCCTAACTCATCGTGCGAATGACAGTAAGCTTCCATCCGTTGAAATCATTGATATGAGAAAGGAACTGGAATTAGGCAATAGATCTATTTTTAGTACAGCCCTTCAAGAAGAAATTGAAAAAAATCTTAAGAATAAAGAACAAATCATATTATTTTTAAACAGAAGAGGTTTTTCGAATTTTGTTTCCTGCAGAAAATGCGGATATGTACTCAAATGCAAAAATTGTAGTATTTCATATACTTACCATGCATATAATCATTCTATTCAATGTCATTATTGCGGAGATAAGATGAAAGTTCCATCTGTTTGTCCTCAGTGTGGCTCCTCCCATATCAGATATTTTGGCGTGGGAACTGAAAGAGTAGAGAGTGAGGTAAAAAAGCATTTTCCCGATGCAAGAGTGTTAAGGATGGACTTAGATACTGCAAAAGGTAAATATGGCTATGAAAAAATATTAGATCAATTTAAATCCCATAAGGCAGACATTTTGATAGGAACTCAGATGATTGCCAAAGGACATGATTTCCCAAATGTAACATTGGTGGGGATATTGGCTGCGGATTTAACCCTTCATCTCCAAGATTTCCGCTCTGCTGAAAGAACTTTCCAGCTTATTACGCAGGTAAGCGGAAGAGCCGGAAGAGGAGAGTTGCCCGGAAGGGTTTTAGTACAAACCTATGATCCCGGTCATTATAGCATTGAAACTGCAAAAGAGCATGATTATCTGTCTTTTTACCAGAAGGAAATTGAACTTAGAAAACAACTTAATTATCCTCCATTTACTCATATTTTTTTGATTCTTATCACTGGAACCAATGAAAAAGCTGTCATTTCCAATGCTTATAAGCTTATGGAAATAATGAAATACTTGAATAAGAAGAAAAAGTTTGAGCTATTCGGACCGGTTCCTGCAATTTTATCCAAGATAAAAAATAAGTACCGCTGGAGAATCATTGTAAAATGTGAGGATAGAGACCTTTTAATGAAATATGGTTTTTATTGTATCAATAAATTTAAAAGTATTTTAAATAACCAAGAGATACAAATCCAAACAGATATCGATCCATTGATGATGTACTAAAGTAGAGGCAGGAAATTAGAGATTGGAAGTTCGAAAAAATTAAATAAGGAGGAAATGCGATGGCATTAAGACAAATTAGAAAAGATGGGGACGAAATATTAAGAAAAAAATCTAAAGAAGTAAAAGAAATTACTCCTTCGATATTAACATTGTTGGATGATATGGCAGAAACAATGTATGCAGCGGATGGAGTAGGTCTGGCTGCACCTCAGATAGGGATTTTAAAAAGAATTGTTGTTATTGATGTGGGTGATGGGATCATCGAATTAATTAATCCGGAAATTATCGAAACTGACGGAGAGCAAGTTTGCGCCGAAGGATGTTTAAGCATTCCGGGCATCTCTGGAGAAGTAAAACGACCTGAAAGAGTTAAGGTAAAAGCTTTAAATAGACATGGGGAAGAAATTATTCTGGAAGGCGAAGATCTTCTTGCAGTGGCTTTTTGCCATGAAATCGATCATTTAAATGGAGTACTGTTTACAGATAAAGTTATTCGCTATTTAAATGATTAAGGATAAGGAGGAAAAAGATGAAAATCGTTTTTATGGGAACACCGGATTTTGCTGTTCCATCTTTGCAAAAATTAATTGATGAAAAATATTATATAGCTGCTGTAGTAACCCAACCCGATCGGCCTAAGGGGAGGGGGAAAAAAATGGTGGCTCCTCCAGTAAAGGAATTGGCAGTAAAATATGATATTCCGATTTTTCAGCCAGAGAGGGTTAGAAATCCAGAATTTATTGAAACCCTTCGCTCTATTGCACCGGATTTGATTGTTGTAATTGCCTTTGGTCAAATTCTGCCTAAAGAGATTTTAGATATCCCAACCTACGGATGTATTAATGTTCATGGGTCGTTACTTCCTAAATATCGTGGAGCTGCACCTATTCAATGGGCTATTATTAATGGTGAAAAGATTACCGGTGTAACTACAATGTTTATGGATGAAGGAATGGATACTGGGGATATGATCTTAAAAAAGGAAATTCCTATTGAACCAGAATATACTGCTGGTGATCTTCATGATATCATGGCTCCTGTTGGCGCTGATCTTTTAAAAGACACCTTGGATGAACTGATTAGAGGAAATATAAAACGAGAAAAACAAGATGAAGATGAAGCCACATATGCACCAATGCTGAAAAAAGAAAATGGGTTAATAGACTGGTCCCAGCCTTCCTATAAAATTATTAATTTAATCAGAGGATTATCTCCTTGGCCCAGTGCTTATACATTTTATAAAGACCAAATGATGAAAATTTGGAAAGCTGAAGTTTATAATAAAACATATGAACATCATACCATAGGAGAAATTGTAGAAGTTATAAGGAATAAAGGTTTAGTAGTTAAAACGGGTGATTCAAGTCTTCTTATTACTGAAATGCAAGCACCAAATGGGAAGAGAATGGCAGTGGAAGAATACTTAAGAGGTCATGACATAGAGCAAAATATTATTTTAGGTTCCCATTTTTAGGAGAGTTCCGTGGACGTATGGGTAAAACAATTTGCTAAAATTCTTGCAGCAACTACAATTTCTTTTTTAGGTATTTTTATTGTTTTATTAACTGTTTATACATATATTCCGACTTATTTTTATAAATTTTTATTTTCTTTATTAACCTTTATTTTCCTAATAGCAGGCATTTTATTTATTTCGACATCTACTTTTCTTATTGCTTTATATAAAAAAGGAACGGTTTTTGTATTTTCTCCCAAAATACTGCTTACTATTCTTAAGTGGATGTATCCTTTAATTTTAGCTATAGTGAACTTTTTTCATGGGGATAAGAGCATCGTCAACCAATTTTTTATTCATATGAACAATATTTTTGTGGAATCAATGAAGTTAAAAGGAACTTCTAAGGATATACTAATTTTAATACCTCACTGTGTTCAAGATTCACAATGCAGTATTAAAATTACGTCAAATCTTTTGGCCTGCAAAGCATGCGGCAAATGTAAGGCGTCTGATTTAAAGGATCTTCAAGAGCAATACGACTGTAAAATTGCTATTGCTACCGGAGGAACACTGGCAAGAAAGGCGGTTGTTGAATACAATCCAAAGTATATTATCGCTGTCGCTTGTGAAAGAGATTTAGTGAATGGAATTCTTGATGTAAACGCTATACCTGTCTATGGTATTTTAAATCAGCTTCCAAATGGTCCTTGCATCAATACGACTATAAATGTACAAGAGATTAAGGATGTTATAATAAGATATATCGATGCAAATAATAAGGAGTGATCATATGTTTCCAGGAATGTATATTGAGCCTACATATATTTTTCTTGTCATGCCAGCCATACTTTTGACGATGTATGCCCAATCAAAAGTCAATAATACTTTTAATAAATATCAAAGAGTTGGAACACAAAGAGGGTACACCGGGGCAGAAGCGGCAAGAGCTATATTGCAATATGCAGGAATTTATGACGTTCAAGTTGAAATGATTCCCGGGCAATTAACTGACCATTATGATCCAAGAAGTAAAACCCTAAGACTGTCCAGTGCCGTATACAACAGTCAAAGTATTGCGGCTATAGGCGTAGCGGCCCATGAAGTAGGCCATGCTATCCAGCACCATAAAAGTTATATGTTTTTAACTTTAAGAAATTCCATTGTTCCTGTTGTAAATATAGGCTCCAAAATGGCTATGCCTTTAATTATATTGGGACTTCTCTTTTCTTCATACTTAGTCAATTTAGGTATACTTCTCTTTTCGGGAGTTGTTCTATTTCAATTGATTACATTGCCGGTTGAATTGAATGCTTCCAGCAGAGCAATAACAATATTAGAAAATGAAGGATTTTTATCAGAAAATGAAATTGTACCGGCAAAAAAAGTACTGAGCGCAGCAGCTCTTACCTATGTTGCATCCGCAGCCGTTGCCATAGCGAACTTGTTGCATCTGATAGCTGTATTTGGCGGACGAAGAGATGATTAAAGCATTATAAAGGCGTTACTTAGTAACGCCTTAAACTTATGTATCTTTACTAATAAAAACTATTATTCTGAAGAATATTTTAAAAGGAAGGAACCAAATGACAAAATCAAATCCTAGGGAAATTGCAGTAAAAATCATATCTGAAATTAATGACGATCAGGCATATAGCAATATTTCTCTTCAAGAACATTTTTCTCAGTATGCTTACTTAACTTCATTGGATAAAGCTTTTATTACTGAAATAGTAAATGGAACTATAAGGCATATGAAGCATATAGATTATATTATTAATCAGTTTTCAACCACAAAAACTAATAAAATGAAGCCCTTGATTTTAAGCATTCTTCGTTCTGGAGTGTATCAGATTCTATTTATGTCCAAAGTTCCCTCTTCCGCAGCCTGTAATGAAGCAGTAAAAATTGCAAAAAAAAGAGGATTAGGCGGATTATCAGGCTTTGTAAATGGAGTTTTAAGAAACATTGCAAGAAATCTTAATCATATTTCTTATCCTGACCGAAACAAAAATCCAATTGAGTATCTATGCATTAAATACTCTTATCCTCAATGGCTCGTCAAATATTGGCTGGAATATTATCCTATCGATTTTGTAGAAGCATTATGCAATGCGTCTAACAATGCTCCTAAGATTACTATTCGTTGCAATTCTTTACGGACGAATAAAGAGTCTTTGATGGAAATATTATCTAAAGAGAATATTGAGGTATCCCAGGGATCATTTCTGCCGGAGGCTCTGCATATTTCACAAACTTCAGCTATTAGCGAATTAGCTTCATTCAATCAAGGATTATTTCAAGTCCAGGATGAAAGTTCAATGTTAGTTGGACATATTCTTGATCCAAAGCCAGGAGAAAAGATCCTTGACGTCTGTGCGGCTCCGGGAGGCAAAGCAACCCATTGCGGAGAATTAATGAATAATCAAGGTCAGATTTTTGCCAGGGATATTCATGAACATAAGCTGAATTTAATCAAAAACTCTGCAGAAAGACTGGGGATTGATATCATTACAACGGAACTTCATGATGCTACGGTATTAGATCAAGAAAAAATGTCCCAGATGGACAGAGTTATGATTGACGCGCCTTGTTCTGGACTTGGCATTATTCGCAAAAAGCCCGATATAAAGTGGAAAAAGTCAAATAAAGATCTAAAGGATTTGGTTGATATTCAAAGAAAAATACTCTCTGTGTGTTCGCAATATGTTAAACCCGGAGGAATTTTGGTCTACAGTACATGCACAATTTCAGAACAAGAAAATTTAGAGAATATTCATTGGTTTATCCAAAATTTTGACTTTGACTTAGATCCTGTTGATCCTTATATTCCTGAATTTCTTCACTGTGATTCATCAAAAAAAGGATACATTCAATTGTTTCCTAATGTGCACAACAGCGATGGTTTTTTCATTGCTCGACTGAAACGAAAGAGGTAAAAGAAAAATGAAAAAAAGAGATATTGCTTCATTAAAAATAGATGAATTAGAAAGACTTATGGAAGACCTTGGCGAAAAGAGTTTTCGTGGGGCTCAAATATTTCAATGGATTCATCAAAAAAATGTAGACAGTATAGATGAAATGACGAATCTTTCAAAAGAACTGAGAGAAAAAATAAAAAATCATTTTGAATTGAATACACTTAAAATTGAAGAAAAATATACTTCTAAGATTGATAAAACGACAAAATACTTGTTTGCACTGGAAGATAATAATATAATAGAAAGTGTTTTGATGCATTATAGCTATGGCAATACTGCATGTATTTCATCACAAGTAGGCTGTAGAATGGGTTGTGCTTTTTGTGCCTCAACCATAGATGGACTCATTCGAAATTTAACAGCCGGCGAAATGCTGGAACAGGTTTATCAAATTCAAAAAGACAGCAAAGAAAAGGTATCAAACATCGTTATTATGGGCAGCGGAGAACCCTTAGATAATTTAGATCATATCCTTTTGTTTATTGAATTAATCAATAGTCCAAAGGGACAAAACATCGGGCAAAGACATATTACATTATCCACTTGCGGCTTAGTTGATAAAATGTATGAATTAGCGGACAAAAAACTGCAGATTACTTTGGCAGTATCTCTCCATGCGCCTAATGATGATATTCGAAGAAAAATGATGCCTATTGCAAACAAATATTCTATAAATGACCTTCTAAAGGCATGTCATCATTACATTGAAATGACCAATAGAAGAATTACTTTCGAATATGCACTTATACACAATGTAAATGACAAAAAGGAACATGCTAAAGAATTAGGAGAAAAATTAAAAGGAATGCTTTGCCATGTTAATTTGATCCCAATGAATCCAGTTAAAGAATCCAGTTTTAGAGAAAGCACATCCAGCTCAGTAAAAGATTTTATGGATATCTTACAGTCCTATGGAATTCAAACTACCGTGCGAAGAAAACTTGGAAGTGATATAGATGCTGCCTGTGGTCAGCTCAGAAGGAGATATTTGGAAAAGAATTGAGGTGAAAATATGATTTCTGCCGGAAGATGTGATAGAGGAAAGCATAGAGAAAATAATGAGGATGCCATATTTATTTATGATACTCGATTTGGATGCCTTCCCAATCTTTATATTGTTGCAGATGGAATGGGAGGCCATCGGGCAGGGGAGCACGCCAGCTCTTTAGCGATACAGAGTTTTTGTGACTATGTCCATAATCATAGAAATGACGTCATATCCAGTAATAACATTCAAGAATTTTTAGTAAGTGCAATTGCACATACTAATAATATAGTATTTGAAAAAGCTATGCAGAACGAACTTTTTAAAGGTATGGGAACAACCTTTTTAGTTGCTGTCTTAATGGATCAAAGTATATATGTTGCCCATGTTGGAGATAGCAGATTATATATTATTCGCCAGGACGAAATACGTCAGCTTACCTTAGATCACTCCTTTGTTGAAGAAATGGTTCGAAAGGGCACTATATCAGAACAAGAAGCACTTAATCATCCAAAGCGCCATGCCATTACAAGAGCTGTTGGTACGAATCCAAGTGTAGAAGTGGATGTTTATACATCCGAGATTGAAGACAACAGCATTATTCTTATGTGTTCCGATGGTTTATCCAACATGTTGAATAATGAAGAAATTATACATATTGTTAAGAATAAAAGTGATTTAGAAGAAATCGCTCAGTCATTGGTGGATCAGGCCAATGAAAACGGAGGACTTGATAATATTTCTGTAATTATTATTAGGGGGACGAAAGGAAGGTGAAATAATGCTACAACGTGGTACAATATTGAGCAATCGATATGAGATCATTGAGAGAATCGGTGCTGGCGGCATGTCCATAGTTTATAAAGCAAAGTGCAATAAACTACAGAGATATGTAGCAATAAAAGTATTNAGAGAAGAATTTGCTTCCGATGAGGAGTTTGTATCTCGNTTTAGAGTAGAAGCACANTCAGCTGCCAGTTTATCTCATCCCAATATTGTAAGCATTTATGATGTTGGATACGAAGATCATACCCACTATATTGTAATGGAATATATTCATGGTAAAACTTTAAAGCAAATGATTGAAGAAGAAGCTCCTTTCACATCTGAAAGAGTTCTTAATGTGGCAATGGATATTGCTTCAGCACTGCAGCATGCCCACAAAAAGAATATTATCCATAGAGATATTAAACCACAAAATATATTGATAACTGATGAAGGGGTATTAAAAGTTGCAGATTTTGGTATTGCCAGAGCGGTAGATTCATCCACCGTTGTTACCACAGGAAATGCAATTGGTTCTGTTCATTATTTTTCTCCGGAACAAGCAAGGGGCGGTTATGTAGATAAAACCAGCGATATTTATTCTTTAGGTATTGTAATGTATGAAATGGGCACAAAAATGCTTCCTTTCGAAGGAGAAAGCCCTGTTACAGTTGCCTTAAAGCATATTAATGAAGAACTTCCTTCCCCAAGGAGTTATAATAATCAGTTATCTACCAGTCTCGAAGATATTATTATAAAAGCTACGCAAAAGAAACCGGAAAACAGATATAAGAATATAGATGAAATGATTAAAGATATGGAACAATCCATNCAGCATCCNAACGGTAGTTTTGTAAAAATACCNGATATTGAAAANTCACCTACAATTCAGATGTCTGAAAAAGANATGAAGCTATTAAGAGGCGATAAAAAAGATCATATTAATGAAGAATTGGAGCAAAAAGAAGAATTTCATGAAGAAAAGGATCCAAGAGAAAAATGGGTCACAGCAGGAGCAGTCTTTACAGCGTTTATTCTTATGATTGTTATTAGCGTAGTAGGCATTAAATTGATTCAAGGATATCTTCAGCCAAAGGTTGTTTCCGTGCCTTCTCTTATTGAAATGAATGTTGATGATGCCAAAGCACTGCTGGAAGAAAAAGAACTTAAGTTAAAAATAAGTGAAGAAGCCTATGATGACGAAATTCCCGAGGGCAGAATTATCAGGCAAGATCCTGAAGAAGGCACTATTATCAATTTAAACTCAGAAGTTGAAGTAGTAGTGAGTAAAGGAATACAAACTATTGAAGTACCTAATGTAGAAAACAGGGATTA